>RCUH01000120.1_pt1 | contig 122535 bp, 116 predicted proteins | sample 2166191 | NCBI WGS metagenome assembly RCUH01 (sample SAMN09932848, study PRJNA488358) | compost metagenome | feature: garden; material: soil; isolation source: compost soil in an enriched community after 214 h of incubation | place: Germany: Experimental Botanical Garden Goettingen | collected...
GCCCAGTACCCTTCGATCTGCGTGACCAGCTCGGCCGGCAGCGGCACGTAGTGCAGTTCGTTGGCCTGCTTCTGGCCGTTCTCGAAGGCCCACTTGAAGAACGCCAGGGTGTCCTTGCTGCGCTGGGCATCCTTGGGCTGCTTGTGCATCAGCATGAAGTTGGTGGCGGTGATCGGCCACGCCTGGTCGCCCGGGGCGTTGGTGATGACCAGGTTGAAGTCCTTGGCGCTGGCCCAGTCGGCGCTGGCGGCCGCGGCGGCGAAGGTTTCCGCGCTCGGCTGCACCCAGTTGCCGGCAGCGTTCTGCATCGCCGCGTACGGCATGCCGTTCTGCAGTGCGTAGGCCAGTTCGACATAGCCGATCGAGCCCTTGATCTGCTTCACGTACGAGGCCACGCCTTCGTTGCCCTTGCCGCCAACGCCGTCGGGCCACTGCACCGAGGTGCCTTCGCCGACCTTGCTCTTCCAGTCCGGGCTGACCTTGGACAGGTAGTTGGAGAAGTTGAAGGTGGTGCCCGAGCCGTCGGAACGGTGGACCAGGGTGATCTTGCCGTCGGGCAGCTTCACGCCCGGGTTGGCGGCGACGATGGCCGGGTCGTTCCAGGTCTTGACCTTGCCCAGGAAGATGTCGGCGAGCAGGGCGCCGCTGAGGCGCAGCTTGCCGGCTTCCAGACCGTCGATGTTGACCACCGGAACCACGCCGCCAATGGCCGACGGGAACTGGCCGAGGCCGGCCTGGGCCAGCTCTTCGCTGCTCAGCGGCTTGTCCGAGGAACCGAAATCGACGGTGCCGGCCTTGATCTGGGCGATGCCACCGCCGGAACCGATCGACTGGTAGTTGATCTTGGCGCCGGTGGCGGTGTTGTAGTCGGCCGACCACTTGGACACCAGCGGGAAGATGAAGGAGGCGCCCGCGCCGGAGATTTCAGCGGTGAGCCTGTCGCCGGCGGCCGGGGCCGCGGCGGGAGCATCGGTGGCCGGCGCGCTGGCCTGGCCTTCGGTGCCCGGCTTGCAGGCAGAAAGGCCCAGCGCGATGGCCAGGGAAAGGGCGGTCAAGCCAGCCGTGTGCAGTTTCATGCGTCACTCCGTAGCGGGATAGGGGCCGGTCTCTCCGGCGACGCTGCTATGAAATGATGTTTTTGTTACAGCCGTATGACGGTGTGACCGGGGCCACGTGGAAGCCTTGCGGGGCCTCGTTTTGCGGTGGGGGAGCGGGCAAAAGAAAAGGCGCGGATCTTGCGATCCGCGCCCGGCGGCGGCAGGGGGAGAGAGGACCTGCCGCCGCCATTGCACTGTCCGGTCGCCCGCGTGGCGGGCGCTGGGTACCGAGCCGCGCTCGGTACGTTCCGGTGGGTCACCGCCGTGGGCGGTGGCTGGCTCAATACTTCAGGTTCTGCGACCAGTAGGTCTCGATCTGCTTGACCAGGGTGTCCGGCAGCGGCACGTAGTCCAGCTGCTTGGCCTGGGCATCGCCGCTCTTGTAGATCCAGCGGAAGAACTCCTGGGTGGCCTTGGCGTTGGCCACGTTCTTGGGCTGCTTGCGCACCAGGATGAAGTTGGTGGCGGTGATCGGCCACGCTTCGGCACCCGGGGCGTTGGTCATGACCAGGTAGAAGTCCTTGGCGCTGGCCCAGTCGGCGCTGGCGGCGGCCGCGGCAAAGGAGGTGTCGCTCGGCAGCACGACCTTGCCCGAGGCATTCTTCATCGCCGCGTAGGACATCTTGTTCTGCAGTGCGTAGGACAGCTCGACGTAGCCGATGCCGCCCTTGATCTGCTTGACGTAGGCGGCAACGCCTTCATTGCCCTTGCCGCCGATGCCGACCGGCCACTGCACCGAGGTGCCTTCGCCGACCTTGGTCTTCCACTCCGGGTTCACCTTGGACAGGTAGTTGACGAAGTTGAAGGTGGTGCCCGAACCGTCGGAGCGGTGCACGACGGTGATCTTGCCGTCGGGCAGCTTCACGCCCGGGTTCAGCGCGGCGATCGCCGGGTCGTTCCAGGTCTTGATCTTGCCCAGGAAGATGTTGCCCAGCGTCGGGCCGTCCAGCTTCAGCGCGCCCGGGGCGATGCCGGCCACGTTGATCACCGGCACCACGCCGCCGATCACCGACGGGAACTGCGCCAGGCCGGCCGCCGCGAGCTCTTCGGGCTTGAGCGGGGCGTCGGAGGAACCGAAATCAACGGTCGCCGCCTTGATCTGGGCGATGCCACCACCGGAACCGATCGACTGGTAGTTGACCTTCTTGCCGGTGGCGGTGCTGTAGTCGGCCGACCACTTTGACATGACCGGGTAGATGAACGAGGCGCCCGCGCCGGTCACATCGGCGGCATTGGCGGCGAACACGGACGACGCGGCGAGGACGGCAACGGCGGCGCGCGACTTGAAGGCGTGGATCACGGGGTGGCTCCTGGGATGGATGACGGTGCGGGGTGTCCCGCCCGGTGCTCATTCCATAACGGTTCGATGACAGCGCAGCGTCTGTCATATGACGGCACGGTGACATGCGTCATGCGCTGCCGGTCACAACGGCTGCCAGGCCGCCGGGACCTCATAGTCGTGCCCGTTGTAACGCAGCAGCCCGCTGTCGCCCTGCACCGGACTGTCCTGGTCGCGGCACTGCCCGCCGTCCATCCAGCTGCGGGTGCTGACGCGCCGCTCGCGCACGCGCAGGTCGGCCAGCCCGTGGTGGCGCGTATCGGCCACCTCGACGGTACGACTGCTGTCGTAGGCCTCGCCAGCGCAGCGGGTGTCCCACTCGGCCTGGTAGCGGCGCACCAGCAGCGGCGGGGTGAGCACCTGCAGGCGCTCGCCGCGCGGTACCAGCAGGCGCAGCTGGGTTTCGCTGTAGGGGTTGGGGCCCGAACCGTTGCGGCGGTTGATGCGGATGCCGAAGGCGAGGGTATCTGCGGCCAGCTGATAGCGCGCCGTGTCCAGGCTCATGCCGTCGAAGAAGATCGCATCGCTGTCCAGCGCGTTGGGCAGCACCGTCCATGCACGGGCGGCCAGGCTGTCGGAGTCGATCACCATGACCTCCAGATCGCCATCGCGGGCATCGTTGTCGCCGCCGTCGCGCCACACCGGGGTGGCCAGCAGGGTCAGCCCGGGGCGCGCCGGCCAGCGCCGGCACACGCTCGCACTGGTGGCACGGGTGTAGCCACCACGGTCTGGCAGGACGGCCGGTGCACGTCCAGCGTAGGCCTGCTCGGCGGCGGCCGCCGCATCGTGGCAGTCCTGCGCGCTGGCGGGCAGGGCGGTGCCGCACAGGGCTGCGAGCAGCAAGGACAGGGCGATACGCATCGGATCATCCACGGGGCAGGGGGCGCCCAGCATACGCGCCCGTGGGTCTGCTCCCGCGCCGCGGGCCGGCCACGAAAAAGGGCGCAGCCCAAGCTGCGCCCTTTTCGTTGCCGCGATGCCGCTTGGCTTACCAGAAGAACTGCAGGCGCGCTTCGAGGATGTTCGGGTCGTCGTTGACGAAGGTGCGCGCGGTGGAGCTGTACTTCTTGCTGTCCACCATCACGTAGTTCAGCGCGAACTTGGTGTTGGAGCGCCAGTAGTAGTTCACGCCGACGGTCCAGATGTCCATCTTGCCGCCCAGCACGCCATCGACGATCGGCGCACGACCGGCCACCGGGTTGGCCGACACGTTGCCATCGTTGAGGTCCATGTGGTCGTAGCGGGCACCCAGCTGCCACATGCCACGGCCCGGCTCGTCCGGCAGGCCGGTGGTCGGCGTGCCGCCCTTGTAGCCCCAGGTCTCGCCGCTGATGTTCCACAGACCGCTCACGTAGTAACCGTCGCTGGTGTAGTTGTCGTGGGCGTAACGCTTGGCCTTGCTGGTGTAGTACTCGGCCTGCGCCTTGAACGGGCCGCCGATGTACATCGCTTCTGCGCCGATCGTGCTGACGCGGTCGGTATCGACCAGGTTGCCGCTGTCGACCAGGCGTGCGGTGGCCAGGTCGGCGTTGGGACGGGCGCGCACGCGCAGGGTGTCCGCGTCGGTGTCGTAGTCCACGTAGCTCAGGCCGAAATGCAGCACCTGGCCCTTGTCGTTGATCGGCGCCCAGGTGCCGCGCGCGCCGTAGCCGCTGCCGTGGGCCAGGTTGCGGGTCAGTTCGCGGCCGAAGGCCGAGGCGGTCACCGACCAGTTGTTGTCGCCGATGCTGTAGGCACCGCCGAGGCGACGGGCCACCGCGTAGGTGTTGGTCACCGCCGCCTTGGAGATGAAGTCGTTGTTCTTGGTGCTGGACAGTTCTTCCAGGCTGTTGGGCTGCTTGAACTGGCCGAACTGCACGAAGTGGTTGGCGTTGCCGGCCAGCTTGTACTTCAGGTTGGTGTCCAGGAACTTGTCGGCCTTGGCGTCGTAGCCGACCACCCACTCGATGTTGCCCGGGCCCTTGCCCTTGAGCACCAGCTCGGCGCGGCGCAGTTCGAACTCGCTGTTCTTGCCGTTGCCGGCGTCACCACCGTTGAGGTCGGTCAGGTCGTTGTCGAACCAGTTGCCATCGGCCTGGACCAGGCCTTCGAAGGTGATCTCCGAGCCGCCGATCACGTCGATGGCCACTTCGGCGTGTGCGGCCGGGACGAACAGCGCAGCCGCAACGGCCGCAGTCAGGAGTTGGCGATGCAGTTTCATGGAGAGCCTTGCAGGCAGGTGGGAAGATGCTGCGCAGGCTAGTTAGTGAAGATTGCGTAAATATGACAGTTTCAGACAAACCGGCGGCCGGCCGGGGCCCGGCCACGTCAGGGCCCGCCATTGATGCCCGACGCAGATGACGGCCGGGTTGCGCGGATGTGGCAGTCGCTCCAGCGCCTCAGGCAGCGGTCTTCTGCTTGAAGCGGCACAGGTCGCGGATCACGCATTGCGGGCAGTCCGGCTTGCGTGCCTTGCACACATAGCGGCCGTGCAGGATGAGCCAGTGGTGTGCGTCGAGCAGGAACTCGGCCGGAATCACCTTCACCAGCAGGTCCTCCACCGCGCGAACGTCCTTGCCCGGGGCCAGCCCGGTGCGGTTGGACACCCGGAAGATATGCGTGTCCACGGCCATCACCGGCTCGCCGAAGGCGGTGTTGAGCACCACGTTGGCGGTCTTGCGCCCCACCCCGGGCAACGCCTCCAGCGCGGCGCGGTCGCGCGGCACCTGGCCGCCGTGCTGCTGCACCAGGATCGCGCAGGCGGCGATCACGTTCCTGGCCTTGGCGTTGTACAGGCCGATGGTGGCGATGTACTCCTTCAGGCCGTCTTCGCCCAGCGCCAGGATCGCCTGCGGCGTGTTGGCCACCGGGAACAGTTTGCGGGTGGCCTTGTTGACCCCCACGTCGGTGGCCTGTGCCGACAACGTCACCGCCACCAGCAGCTCGAACGGGGAGCTGTATTCCAGCTCGGTCTTCGGGTGCGGGTTCAGTTCGCGCAGGCGCGTGAACATTTCGATCACGTCGGCCTTGGGCATGCGCGTGCTGCGCGGCGCGGATCTGGCCGCCGGGGGGCTGTTCATCGTGCTCATCAGGAAGTCTTGCCGGCGGCCCTGGCCTTGGCGCGCGCCAGGATGGCGGCGGCGGCGGGCGGCAGCGCCGGCTTCAGTTCGGGCGTGGGGGCAGGAGGGGCGCGGCGCGCTTCGCGCTCGGCGGCGCGCCGCGCCAGCCGCAGTGCGCGCTGGCGATGGCGCGCGCGCGCGGCCCAGGCGCTGCGCAGCGCGTGCTGGGCCTGCAGCAGGCGTGCCGGCAGGTCCGGATGGGCCGGCAGCAGGGCGTGGTCGTCCGGGCCGGGCACGTAGTCCATCAGCCCGGCGGCCAGCGCGGCGTCCAGATCGTCATCGAGCACCAGCATCAGCAGGCGCGCGGGCAGGGCGGTGGGCAGCTGCGACATGGTTCAGCGGTTCTGGAATACCGGCGGGCGTCGCGCCAGGAAGGCGGCGGTGCCTTCGCGCATGTCCTCGGTGGCGAACATCAGCCCGAACTGCGCGCTTTCGTACTCCAGCCCCTCGCCCAGCGCACATTCGCCGCCGACATGGATCGCATCCAGGATCCCGCGCAACGCCAGTGGCGCAGCGTTGGCCAAGTGCGACGCAAGCGCGGCCACCCGCGCATCCAGCGCATCGGCCGCCACCACGTCGTTGACGATGCCCAGCTGCAACGCGCGGGTGGCGGCGATCGGCGTGCCCAGCAGGCACAGTTCCAGCGCGGCGGCCCGACCGCACAGGCGCAGCAGCCGCTGGCTGCCACCGAAGCCGGGAATCAGGCCGAGGTTGATCTCCGGCTGGCCGACCCTGGCGCTGTCAGAGGCGATGCGCAGGTGGCAGGCCATGGCCAGTTCCAGGCCGCCGCCCAGCGCAAAACCATTGATGCGGGCCAGCACCGGCTTGGGCATGCGTTCGATGCGGCGCATCAACTGCTGGCCCAGCAGCGAGAAGTCACGTCCCTGAACCGGGCTCAATCCGTTCATTTCCGCGATGTCGGCACCGGCCACGAATGCCTTCGGGCCGGCCCCGGTCAGCACCACCACCCGCACCTGCGGGTCCGCCGCAGCGGCGGCAAAGGCCGCATCCAACGCTTCCAGGGTGGCGCGGTTGAGCGCGTTGAGCTTGTCCGGCCGGTTCACCGTGACGGTGCGGATGGCGCCGTCGTCGGCAATCTGGACCGGGGCGGGGGCGATGGGGGCGTCGACCACGGTGGGGCTCCTGAAAAACGTTAAAAAAAAGTGATGTTGAACTCTTGAAACGAAGTCAGGTCATAGCCTGCGTCGTTAGTGGCGGTTCAACGTTGCGGCGGCTATCCTAACCCGTCGCCTCAGGGCGGCCCAACGCGTCCTGAGTTACCACCCCTGGAGAAAAGTTTGATGAAGTTGCGTTCTATCGCGGTCGCCGTCGCGGCCCTGGCCCTGACGGGCAATGCCTTCGCCCAGGACACCTCGTCCGAAAAGGGCAAGCTGAGCTATTACTTCGGTTACGACTACGGTAACAACCTGGCTGAACTCACCGCCCGCGGCGAGCAGCTGGACATCAACTCGGTGGTGAAGGGCCTGCAGGATGCCTACGCCAAGAAGCAGCCGTCGATCACGGCTGAGCAGTTGAAGCCGGCGGTCGAAGCCTTCCAGAAGCGCGAGCAGGGTCGTGCCCAGGCCGCCAAGGCCGAGTACGAAAAGGCCGCTGCTGAAAACAAGACCAAGAGCACCCAGTTCCTGACCGCCAACAAGGCCAAGGCCGGCGTGCAGGCGCTGCCGAGCGGCGTGCAGTACCGCGTGATCGAAGCCGGCAAGGGCGCCAAGCCGACCCAGGCCAGCACCGTGCAGCTGGAAGTGGCCGGTCCGTACCCGTACGGCACCCGTCCGGCCGAAGCGCGCCCGGCGCAGCAGATTCCGTCGATCAAGGTCAGCGAAGTCGAAATGAAGGCCATGCGCGAAGTGCTGCTGCAGATGCCGGCCGGCTCGAAGTGGGAAGTCACCCTGCCGCCGGAACAGGCCTACGGTGCCGACCCGCGTACCCCGTTCCCGCCGAACGTGGCCGTGCAGTTTGAAATCAAGCTGATCAGCGTCAAGTAAGCGACAGCGGTACACCAAGACGCGCCGGTAGTTTCTACCGGCGCGTTTTCGTTTCCGGCACGCGGGCCGATGCCTGCCCGGAGCGCGGCAACCACCGCGCAAAGCGCGTGCAATCGCGCTACTGTTGTGCGGTGAATCCCTCGGAACGTCCCACCCATGCGATACCCACGCCCTGCATCGGCATCTGCGCGCTCGACCGCGCCGGTTACTGCGGCGGCTGCCTGCGCAGCGTGGACGAAATCACTCGCTGGTCAACCATGAGTCGCGATCAACAGACCCATGCCATGCAGCACACGCTGCCGCTGCGCGAACAGCTGCGGCGGTCGCTGCGCGGCTCGCTGGCCGAACACGAACGCCTGCTGCGCGCATTGCACCCGCTGGACCAGCCGCCTACCGGCGAAGGCTGGAACCACAGTGAACTGAGCGACCTGCTGCCGCCCGGTCCGCCGGTCGAAGCAGCGGTGCTGGCCGGCATCGTGCCGCGCGACAGCGGCGCGCAGGTGATCCTGACCCGGCGCACCGAGACCCTGCGCCAGCATGGCGGGCAGGTCGGGTTCCCGGGCGGGCGCACCGAGCCGGACGACCGCGACGCGGTGGCCGCGGCGCTGCGCGAAAGCCAGGAGGAAATCGCGCTGTTGCCCACCCAGGTGCAGGTGCTGGGCTACCTGGATCCCTTCGTGACCATCACCGGCTATCGGGTGATGCCGGTGGTGGCGGTGATCGACCCGGCCTTCGTGGCCGTGCCGCAACCGGAGGAGGTGGCCGAAGTCTTCGAAGTACCGCTGGCCTACCTGATGGAGCCGGCCAACCTGCACCAGGTGGAGATCGACCACCGAGGGCGCATCCGCCACGTGCTGGAGTACGCCTGGCCCGGCCAGCGCATCTGGGGCGCCACCGCCGCCATCCTCTACAACCTGCGTCGTCGCCTGGAGCAGACTCGATGAACAACGCCATCCCCGCCTGGACCACCCTGGTCGACGTCGCCGCCCTGGCGGCCGTGCTCGGCCACGACGGCACCCGTGTCATCGATGCGCGGGCCACGGCCAGCACCGCGGTGCGCGTGGTGGATGCGCGGTTCTCGCTCGCCGATCCGCAGTCGGGTGCGGCCGCGTACGCGCAGGGCCATATCCCCGGCGCGCTGCACGCCGACCTCAACGCCGACCTGGCCGACCTCGGCAGGCACGGCCACGGCCGGCATCCCTTGCCGGACAGCGCCGCGTTCGCGGCCACGCTCGGCCGCTGGGGTATCGGCGAGGACACCCAGGTGGTGGTCTACGATGCCGCCGATGGCAGCATGGCGGCCGCCCGCCTGTGGTGGCTGCTGCGCCTGCTCGGCCATGCGCGCGTGGCGGTGCTCGACGGCGGCCTGGCGGCATGGCAGGCCGCAGGGTTGCCTCTCAGCACCGCCGTGCCGGACGTGGCCGCGCTGCCGGCCCATCCCGGCCAGTTCGATCGCGACCAGATCGCCTCGGTGGACGAGGTCGCCTCGCGCCTGAAGCACGCGCCGGGCTGGCTGCTCGACGCGCGCGCGGGCGAGCGTTTCCGGGGCGAGGTGGAGCCACTGGATCCAGTGGCCGGGCACGTGCCTGGCGCGGTCAACCGCCCCTTCGCGTTGAACGTGCACGAGGGCCGGCTGCGCCCGGCCGCCGACCTCCGCGCGGCGCTGCAGCCGCTGATCGGTGCGCATGATCCGCGCCAGGTGGTGGTGATGTGTGGCTCGGGCGTGACCGCCTGCCATCTGTTGCTGGCGATGGAAGTCGCCGGACTGCACGGGGCGAAGATCTATGCCGACTCGTGGAGCGGGTGGGTGGCCGATTCCTCGCGTCCGGTGGCCACCGGCGCGTAGCCGCGCTCAGCCGCGCAGTTCGTGCAGCGGCGCGGCCGCCAGTACCCGCGGCCAGGGGAACAGCGGGCCGGGATCGCGCTTGCGCGGCACGCGCCGCTCGGGATCGTCGCTGGCCACTTCCTCGCGCGTATCCAGCCATTCATGGCCGGCGATGTGGCGCAGCGTCGGCACGGCCTGGCACAGGTGCTGCAGCAGGTCGATCAGCGCGGCGATCTGGGCATCGGGGTAGGGCTCGTCCATCGCCTGGTGGCGTGAGTCCAGCCAGTGCGGGTAGCGCCCGCGGTTGACCAGCTCGATGCCGATCGAGCGCGGGTTGAAGCCGCTGACATGGTGGGCCACGCGCTCCAGCGCGACGTACTGCACGATGCTGCCGTCACGGTCGATGTAGAAGTGGCCGCTGTTGCCGCTGCCGCTGTCGTAGAGCACGCGTTCGCCGTACGCGCGGGCCATCGCCAGGTCGGGCAGTTCGGTGCAGTGGATCACCACCAGGTCGATCTGCTCGGGCCTGCGCGCGCCCAAGCTGTCCTGGTAGGGCAGGGGCTGCTGGGCGATCGGTGGCGGGGCGCGGTCGGGCATGCGCCGATGCTAGCATTCGGGCATGAATGCTCACATTGAAATCCGCCCGGTGCGCGCATGAGCCGGGGCCACTGCATCCTTTCCCACGGCTTTGAAAGCGGCCCGGACGCCACCAAGGTGACCGCGCTGGCCGAGGTCGCCCAGCGCCTGGGCTGGAGCCACGAACGCCCGGACTACACCGATCTGGACGCCATGCGCGAGGTCAGCAGCGTGGGCGACGTGCGCGCCCGCCTGCAGCGCCTGCTGGAGCGCGCCGCCAACGCCGCGGCCGCCGGCCCGGTGGTGCTGGCCGGCTCCAGCCTGGGGGCCTACATCTCGGCCATCGCCTCGCTGCAGGTGCCCACCCGCGGCCTGTTCCTGATGGTGCCGCCCACCACGATGGGCCCGATGCCTGCGCTGGAGGCGGCCAGGGTGCCGATCAGCGTGGTCCATGCCTGGCACGACGAACTGATTCCCGCCGCGCAGGTGATCGCCTGGGCGCAGGCGCGCTCGGCCCGCCTGCTGCTGGTCGATGACGGGCACCGGCTGAACAACCACGTGGACGTATCGGCGCGGGCGTTCGAGGAACTGCTGCGGTCGCTCTGAGCGGGCAGTGAGGGAATCGGCGGCGCCGGCCGGCCCCCGCGCCTGGCGCCGCCTGCCGCGCGCGGGTGGCCCATCCCGGCGATGCCGCCCCGGTCACGTACAATGGCGCTCCTGGCGCCTGCGCCGGACCGCTTGCCGTGCCCGTGGGCACCCCCCTTCCGCTGACCTGCGATACCGATCCTGTGAAATTCTTTGTTTCCTGCGCCAAGGGCTTGGAGTACCTGCTCGCCGACGAACTGCTGGCGCTCGGCCTGGACAAGGCCACCGCCACCATTGCCGGCGTCAACGCCGAGGGCGAGCTGCCGCAGGCGCTGCGGGTGGTGCTGTGGTCGCGCCTGGCCAGCCGGGTGCTGTGGCCGCTGGCCGAGTTTGACTGCCCCGACGAAGGCTCGCTGTACCAGGGCGTGTCGGGCATGGCGTGGGAGCAGCACATCAGCCCCGAGCTGACCCTGTCGGTGGACGCGCACGTGTCCGGCACCGAAATCACCCATGCGCGCTTTGCCGCGCAGCGGGTCAAGGACGGCGTGGTCGACAGCCTGCGCTCGCAGGGGCTGGAGCGGCCGTCGGTGAACACCGAGTTCCCAGACGTGCGCATCAACCTGTCGCTGCGCAAGGGCCGGGCCACGATCTCGATCGACCTGGGCGGTGGCCCGATGCACCGCCGTGGCTGGCGCATGGCGCAGAATGATGCCCCGCTGAAGGAAAACCTGGCCGCAGCCGTGCTGCTGCGCGCCAACTGGCCCAAGATCCACAGCGAAGGCGGTGGCCTGCTCGACCCGATGTGCGGCAGTGGCACGCTGCTGATCGAAGGCGCGCTGATGGCCGCCGACGTGGCCCCGGGCCTGCAGCGTCACGGCAGCATTCCGCCGAGCCGCTGGCAGGGCTTCGACCGCGACGCCTGGAACAGCCTGATGGAGGAAGCGCGCGCCCGCGAAACCGCCGGCCGCAGCGCGCTCAAGCAGGTCATCCACGGCAGCGACGTGGACCCGCATGCGATCCATGCGGCCAAGCAGAATGCCGAGACCGCCGGTGTGGGCCACGCGATCTGGTTTGGCGTGCGCGACATCGCCGATGTGCAGGTGCCGCCGCAGGAAACCGGCTGCGTGGTGTGCAATCCGCCCTACGATGAGCGCCTGGCCGCCGACGCGGTGCTGTACCGCCGCCTCGGCGATGCGCTCAAGCGCGCCGTGCCGCAGTGGCGTGCCAGCCTGCTGTGCGGCAGCGCCGACCTGGCCTTCGCCACCGGCCTGCGCGCCAACAAGAAGTACCAGTTGTTCAACGGCGCCATCGAGTGCGCGTTGATCGTCTGCGATCCGGTTGCCGTGCCGCAGCGCGAGAACGCCGGCCAACCGCGCGAGCTCAGCGAAGGCGCGCAGATGGTGGCCAACCGCCTGCGCAAGAACATCAAGAAATTCAAGAACTGGCGCGCCCGCGAGGCGATCACCTGCTACCGCGTCTACGACGCCGACCTGCCCGAGTACGCGGCGGCCATCGACGTCTACGAGGAAGATGGCGGCGCCCGCCGTACCTTCCTGCACGTGCAGGAGTACGCCGCGCCGGCGACCATTCCGGACGTGGATGTGCGCCGCCGCCGCAACGAGCTGCTGTCGGCCGCGCGCGAGGTGTTCCAGGTGCCGGCCGAGCAGGTCGCGCTGAAGTCGCGCGAGCGCGGCAAGGGCGGCAGCAAGTACGGTCGTTTCGAACAACGCGGCGAGTTCGTGCTGGTGCGCGAGAACGATGCGCTGCTGCGCGTGAACCTGTTCGACTACCTGGACACCGGGCTGTTCCTGGACCATCGCCCGCTGCGCTGGCACATGGCCCAGGAGGCGATCGGCAAGCGCTTCCTCAACCTGTTCTGCTACACCGGCGTGGCCAGTGTGCAGGCAGCGGTGGCCGGTGCGGCATCGACCACCAGCGTGGACCTGTCCGGCACCTACCTGCAGTGGTGCGCCGACAACCTGGCCCTGAACGGCAAGGGCGGCAGCGCGCACCAGTTGATCCAGGCCGATGCACTGGCCTGGCTGGAGGCCGAGCGGCACCGTTTCGATGTGATCTTCTGCGATCCGCCGACCTTCTCCAACTCCGCCCGCGCCGAAGACTTCGACGTGCAGCGCGAGCACGTGCGCCTGCTGCGCGCGGCCGTGGCGCGGTTGAGCCCGGAGGGCGTGCTGTATTTCTCCAACAACTTCCGCCGCTTCAAGCTGGACGAGGAAGCGATCAAGGAATTTGCCGAGTGCAGGGAGATCTCCGCCGATACCATCGGCGATGACTTCGAACGCAATCCGCGCATCCACCGCGCCTGGGAACTGCGCCGCTACGGCGCATGACCGGTAGCGACCGCATGGACGATCGCCACCTCCACGCCCACGGACTGCTGCTGCGTCCCTTCGAGGATAGCGATGCCGCCGCGTTCGCCGCGGCGGTGCGCGAGTCGGCCGAGGGCATGCGGCGCTGGATGCCGTGGTCCTCGGTGGACTACAAGGACGAACAGGCGTTGCCGTGGTTCCAGGCCTGCCGCGAGGGCTGGGCGGCGGGCACGGCGTACGAGTACGGCGTGTTCGACCCGGGGACCGGTGCGTTCCTGGGCGGCGCCGGGTTGAACGCGATCCGGCACGATCACCGCTTCTGCAACCTGGGGTACTGGGTGCGGCAGGCAGGGCAGGGCCAAGGCGTCGCCACCCGCGTCGTACAGGTGCTTGCGGCCCACGCATTCGGCCCGCTGCAGCTGCAGCGCGTGGAAATCGTGGTGGCGGTGGGCAACCTGGCCAGCGAGCGGGTGGCGGTCAAGTCCGGTGCGCTGCACGAGTGCGTGGCCCGCAACCGGCTGGTCATCGACGACGTGGCTGCCCCGGCGCACGTGTTCTCGCTGGTTCCCTGACGCTGCCGGTCCCGGTAGCGCCGACCGTTGCTCGGCTGCCGTTCGCTCGGGCATCGCGATAGCCGACCAACGGTCGGCTCCCCCCCCGTTCGGCCGCCGGTCAACGCACGAGCAACGCCACCGCCAGCCCGATCACCGGCAATGCCCACGCCAACGGCGCGATCCAGCGCGGTCGGAACGGGTACAGGCCGAAGGCGATCAGGATGCCGCTGATCGTCATCGCGCCCAGCCACAGCACCGGGCCGGCGGCCCAGCCGTGGTCCCACACGCACAGCGCGAAGGACAGCGTCAGCAACGCCCAGCCCAGCCAGCGCCACAGGCGCATCCGGGCGGGTGCGGCGGCGGCCTTGCCGTGCAGGTCCAGCTGGTGCTTGTCCATCGCCAGCGACAACGCGGTAAAGGCCGAGAAACTCACGGTGATGGCCAGCAGCATCATGCGCCCACCTCCGCGCCGGCATCCTGCTGGGCCTTGGCGGCCGCTGCGGCAGCGGCCTGCCGCTTCTTCTTCTCGGCGGCACTCAACGCCGGCTGCCAGCGCTGCATGCGCAGGCCGCAGTAGGCCAGCATCGCGCCGAAGGCGAGCATCATCAGGTCGAAGCCGGCCAGCACCCAGTCGCCATCGCGCAGGGTCACGCCCAGGTGGGCGTGGGTGGTGAAGGCGTTGACCACCGGAATCAGCGCGAACAGCGCCGCGCCCAGGTACAACTGCCAGGCCCACATCAGGCGCCTGGGCCAGATGAAGGCGGCCAGCAGCGCCGCGCCCCATGCGTAGAAGAACAGGTTGGCCTCGGCGTCGGCGCGCTCGGCCATCTGCAGCGGCAGCAGCCGGTTGCCCCAGAAATAGGCGGCGAAGGCAATCGGCAGGCCGGCCACCGCGCCGATGTTGAGCGCATCGACCAGGCGCAGGCCGAAGCCGATCCTGCCGCTCTTGGCGTGCTTGGGGCGTTCCTTGACCGCCCACAGCACCACGCCGCTGGCCACCATCAGGCAGCCGATCAGGCCGGACAGGAAGAACAGGGCACGCAGGCCCCAATCGGCAAAACGCGCCAGGTGCAGGCCGTACATCACCCCGCGGGTCTGGGTGGCACCGCCCGAACGCGGGCTGGCCTCGATCAGCGCGCCGGTCACCGCGTTGTACCGCAGCGACGGCGTATCCACCGAGAGCCGCTTGCCATCGCGCTGCTGGATATCGATCACCGCATTGGCCGCGCCCGGGTGGTACAGCGTGAACCCGGCGACCTGCGCCCCCTTCCACTCGGCACGCGCGGCATCCAGCAGCTGCTGGATCGGCAGTGCGGCAGCGGTGCCTTCGGCCGGGGTCTCGATGTCGGCCAGGCGCGCGAAGGCCTCGCTGAAGAACGCCTCCTCATCCTTGGGGTAGGCCACGTTCACGCCCCACGGCAGGTACATGAACATCAGGGTGACGATACCGGTGTAGGTGATCATCGCGTGGTAAGGCAGGGCCATCACCGCGCTGACGTTGTGGAAATCCAGCCACGAGCGCAGGCCCTTGTCCTTGCGGAAGGTGAAGAAGTCCTTGAAGATTTTCTTGTGGGTGATCACCCCGGTGATGATCGCCACCAGCATGAACATCGCGCAGAAGCCCACCAGGTAGCGCGCCCAGTACACGGGGATGTAATGCAGGTCGAAGTGCAGGCGGTAGAAGAAGTCGCCGCCGCGGGTCTGGCGTGCGGCCACTTCCTCGCCGGTGCCCGGGTCCACGGTGGCATCACCGAAGCGCCCACCGCCACGGCGACGGCGCTTCTCGCCCTCGGCCGGCGGCTTGACCATCGATTCGGGATTGCGCCAGAACATGCGCATGGCCGGGTTGCGCGGGTCGGGCAGGGTGACGTTCCAGCTTTCGGCCTGCGGGGCCTTGTGCTGCAGGAAGCTGATCGCGCGCTGCGCGGCGACCTCGCTGGAGACCGTGCTGCGCGGCAGCTCCGGGCGCATCCAGCGGCTGATTTCCTCGCGGTAGTAGCTGGCCGTGCCGGCCATGAAGATCAGCAGCAGCAGCCAGCCGACCAGCAGGCCGGTCCAGGTGTGCAGCCAGGCCATCGACTGGCGGAATCCGTTTTTCATGCGCCAGCCCTCAGCACGGCGGTACCCGCCCAGAACAGCGCGGTCGGCAGCAGGATGCCCACCCACGCGCGCAGCGCGGTGCGGGTGGCAAAGGCCCACAGGGCCGCGCACGCGCACAGCACGATGGCCACCAGCATCCCGGTCAACACCGCCTGGCCGCGCGCCATCGGCAGGGCGACGGCCAGGAACATCGCGCAGGTGGCCGCGAGCGCGTAGCCACCGACGATGGCGGCCAGCGAGCGTGACGCCACCCCCAGCCAGGGGCGGGCGAAGAAACTTCCGAAGCGGTCGAACCAGCTGGCGTCAGGCGTGCTGTCCACGGGGAACCTGCAGTGTCATGTCGATCAACGGACATCACCGGCCGCGGCCGGTGATGCATGGAATAGTGGCCATCCTTGGCCGTGTCGCTGCACCAGGCAACGTTCCCTTGGAGAGCGGTTACAGCTTCCAGCGCAGGTTCAACATCACGTTGCGCGGCTCGCCCCAGTACACGCCGTTGTAGAAACCGACGTTGCTGAAGTACTTCTTGTCGAGCAGGTTGTTGATGTTGAGCTGGGCCGAGAAATTGTCGTTGAAGCGGTAGCCGGCGAACACATTGACCAGGTAGAACGCGTCCTGGGTGATGCGTGCCGACTCGGTGCGGCCGCTGGTCAGGTAGTCGGCCCGCGGCTTGGTGCTGTTGCGATAGATGCTGCTCTGCCAGTTCACCCCGCCGCCCAGCGACAGCCGGTTCCAGGCACCGCTGGGACGCCAGCTGGTGTTGAGACGGAAGGTGTCGATCGGGTTGGTGGTGTTCTGCAGCACGCCGGCCTGGTTGCGGATGGTGGTATGGGCAAAGCCGGCCGAGATGTTCCAGTTCTCGGTGATGCTGCCCTGGGTTTCCACTTCCCAGCCCCGCACCTTGTTGCCCTTGCCGCTGGAGCGGTAGGCATCGGTGCCATCGGGCAGGCTGCCCGGCGCCACCGAGTCGTCGAGCTCGGCCACGTTGTCCTTCAGGCCCTTGAACACCGCCGCGGAGGCATTGAGGCGGCCATCGAAGAACTCGCCCTTCAGGCCGGCTTCCCACATGTCCCCGACCACCGGCTCCAGGTAGTTGTTGTTGCGGTCACGATAGGACTGCGGCTGGAAGATGTCGGTATAGCTGGCGTAGGCGCTGAGCTGCCGGGTGAAATCGTAGATCAGGCCGAAATACGGGGTGAGCGAGTCGTCCGGCTTGTAGCCGCCGCGGGTGGTCCCGCTGCGGTTGCCGGCCGCGTCATAGCGGTAGGTCCAGGTCCGCGTTTCCCAGCTGCCGTAGCGCGCGCCCAGCACCGCCAGCAACGGATCGGCCAGCTGCAGCCGGGCGGCCACGTAGGCGGCGCGCTGGCGCAGTTCGTTCTCCGAGGCGATGCGGCCCAGGCGCTGGATCGGCAGCGGTGCAACCTGGCCGGTCCAGTTGCGCCAGTCCGGTACCTGCGCATAGCTGGCCGGATAATCGGGGATGTCGATCCCGGGGACCTCGCTGTCGCGCACCGACTGCCCGATGCCGGCGACCAGCTCGTGTTCCTGCCCGAACAGGCGGAATGGCCCACCGACGTTGAGGTCGAACACGTTCATCTCGCTGCGTTCGGCGAAATGGCTGACATAGGCGGTGATGCCGGTGCCGTCGGCGCGCGGGTAGCCGGCCGCGCCGTACCAGACACTGCCGTCGGTATCGCGCTTGGCGCGGGTGGCGGCGGCCTTGATCGCCCAGCCATTGCCCAGCTGCTGCTCCAGGCGGGCGAAGGTGGTCTTCTCCACGATCGGCCAGCGGCTCCAGTCCGCCGACAGGTTGGTCGAGCGCGGCAGGTTGGCCGGCGTGCCATCGGCGCCCCAGTAAGGCACCACGCCCCAGGTGACGCCGGTGGTCTGCGGCGACTGGTAGTCGTAGCCCACTTCCAACAGCGTGCTGTCGCCGAGGTCGGCCTGCACGATGCCGTAGAACACGTCCTTGTCGAGCGTGTAGCCATCGCGGAACGAATCGCTCTGCTGCTTGGCGGCCACCACGCGCGCGCGCACGCGGCCGTCCAGGGCGACCGGCCCCCCGATGTCCGCCTCCAGCCGCTGGTTGCCCCAGCGGCCCACGGTGATCGCCGCGCTCATCGCCGTCGCATCGGTGGGGCGCTTGCGCACCATGTTGATGGTGCCGGACGGATCGCCGGCCCCGGTGGTCAGCCCGGTGGCGCCGCGCACCACTTCGATGCGGTCGTAGATCACGCTGTCGGTGTTGGTCTTGAGCGACCCCCCGAAGGTGTTGAGCATGCCGTCGATCTGGAAGTTGTTGATGGCATAGCCGCGCGAGATATAGCTGATGCGCTCGCTGTCGGTGACCGACACATGCACGCCGGTGACCTGGCCCATCACATCGGACAGCGCGAACAGGCCCATGTCATCCAGGCGCTGGCGGGTGAGCACGGTGACCGACTGCGGGGTGTGGCGCAGCGACAGGTCCAGCTTGGTGGCCGTGCGTGCCTGCTTGACCGTGTACGAGTTGGGGATGTCGCCGTCGGCGGTGACCTTGACCGTGTCCAGCGTGGTCGCCTCGGCCGGTGCTGCGTCGGCCCGGGCCAACGGCGCGTGGCCGGCGAGGGCAGCGAGCAGGGCGAGGGCGAGCAGCGAGGGTCGGGTCACGGGGCAGGCGGGTGCGGCGGTCATGGCAAAGGTTCCAGGTGGAAAGTGGCGGCATGCAATCCATTGCGGGCGCGCCCGGGGCGCGGCACCACATCGTTGCCGGGGCGGTGCAGGTACGCCTGCTGGCCGGTCGGCTTCTTTCCGTGCAGGGCATCGCCGCCATCGGCAACACGCAGGCACGGGATCGGATCTCGGGGGGATGTACACGGGGCGGGCCGGGGACGGGCGACAGCGGGGTCCGGAGGTCGAGCTGGGCGTACAGCCAATCCGTGAATGATAGTCATTATCATTTCGTTCGGCAAGTGGCATCAATGCGTCGTGCCCGGCCTGCACGCATCGTGCAGACGCGCCTGCTGGCATGCTGCCGGGCATACACACCAGGCGGATACGCAATGGGCACGCAATGACCGAAGCGCTGCAATGGCCGGCTCCCCCCCGGCACCCGCCGGCGCAGCTGGCCACCGACGAAACCTTCTGGGGCCAGGTGCGCGCGCTGTACGACCTCACCGACGAGGTGGTGATGCTCGACAACGGCTACTGGGGCGCGATGGCGCGCCCGGTGCTGCACGCCTACCAGCAGGCCACTGCGGCGGTGAACGCGGGCAACGCCTGGTTCGGGCGGCGGGCGTTCCCGCCCTTGCTTGAACAGGCGCGGGAGCAGTTGGCCCAGGCGCTGGGCGTGGACGTCGACGAGATCGCGCTGACCCGTGGCGCCACCGAGGCCATGCAGGTGCTGATCGGCGGCTACCACCGGCTGGCGCCGGGCGATGGCGTGCTGTATGCCGACATCGACTACGACAGCATGATCGCCGCGATGCGCTGGTTGCAGGCGCGGCGTGGGGTGGAGGTGCAGCGCATCGTGCTGCCCGAACCGTTCGACCATGACGGGGTGATCCAGGCCTATCGCCAGGCCCTGGCGCGCTACCCGCGCACGCGCCTGCTGCTGCTCACCCAGGTCAACCACCGCAACGGCATGCTGCTGCCGGTGGCCGAGATCACGGCGCTGGCCCGCGCTGCCGGGGTGGACGTGCTGCTGGACGCGGCCCACGGCATCGGCCAGGTCGACACGCCCCTGCGTACGCTGGGCGTGGATTTTGCCGGGATCAACCTGCACAAGTGGATCGGCGCGCCGGTCGGGGTCGGTGCGATCTACGTGCGTCGTGGCCGCGTGCGCGACCTGGATCCGTACATGGGCGAGGCCGACCACGACGACATCCGCACCCGCCTGCACACCGGCACGGTCAACTTCGCCGCGTTCATGGCCCTGCCGGTCGCGCTGCAATGGCACCAGCAGATCGGCGTGGCCAACAAGCGCGCCCGCCTGCTGTACCTGCGCAACCGCTGGCTGGCGGCGTTGGCCGACGCCCCCGGCGTGCAGCTGCTGGCCTCGCCGGACCCGCGCCTGTCCAGCGCGATCGCCGCCTTCCGTGTGGGCGGCCAGACCTCGCTGGCGGCCAATGAGGCGCTTGCAGAGCGCATGCTGCAGCAGTCCGGGGTGTTCGTGGTGCCGCGCGAGGGGCTGGCCTCCGGCGCGTGCCTGCGGGTGACGCCGGGGATCTTCAGCACGCCGGCGCAGATGGACGCGCTGGTGGCGGCGGTGCGCGCGGTCAGCGCGTCGTGCAGGCCTGCCTGATCTGGTCCTCGATGCGCGCCGGCGGCGCGCGGCCGAGCGCCTCGCTCAGTTCACGGCGGAAGCGCAGGTCCTCGCACTTTTCGGGATCAACGGCGCCGTCGATCACCGTGCCACGCACGCTGGGCTGGCCGCGCCCGGCATCGGCCTGCATGCGCCGCCGCGCGTCGTACAGCTCGCGCTGGGCGCGGCTGCGCTCTTCCCAGCTGAGGTTGGGGTCCTTGGTGATCGGCCGGGTCACCCCGGTGTCGTGCTCGGGCGGGCAGGGCACGGTCTGGTAGCTGGTCTGGCCACCGGCCAGGCATTTGTAGACGCGCCCGGCGTGGGCGCTGGCCGCCAGCGCACACAGCGCCAGCGCAAGAATGATCCTTCGCACGATTCCCCCTGTGGGCCAGTCCAGCCCGGAATGCGCGGCAGAATACGCGAACCGATCCGCAAAAACACCCGGTCAAATCGTCAACCGGGCAGTGCCTGTTACCAGTGCATCCACACCGTCAGTGCATGCAGCAGCAGGCCGATCAGGCCGCCGACCAGGGTGCCGTTGAAACGGATGAACTGCAGGTCGCGGCCCACGCTCAGTTCCAGCTGCTCCACCAGGTGGCGCTCGTCCCAGCCCTTGACGGTCTGCGCGATGTGCTGGGTGACGCCCTCGCGCAGCCGGCTGGTGAGCCGTTCGGCACCGTCCATGAGGTGCTGGTTGAGCGCCTCGCGCAGCGACGGGTCGTCCTGCAGGGCCTGGCCGACCGAGGCCAGGCTGCGGCGCAGGTGCCCGGCCAGTGCCGAGTCCTCGCTGGAAAGGTCGGCGCGCAGGCTGGCATGGATGCGCTCCCACAGGCCCTGCACGTACTCCTGCACGGCGGGGTGGTCGATGATCTGCTGCTTGATCTGGTCGATCCGCTCGGCCAGCGCCGGGTCGCTGCGCAGGCGCTGGATATATTCGGCCAGCCAGGTTTCGTAATCGCGGCGCAACGGGTGCTCGGGCTGGGCCAGGATCTGCTGCAGTTCGGCCAGTACCGCATGGGCCATGCGCTCGGCCAGGCTGTCGCCGATCTCGTCGATCGGCTTGACCCAGTTCACCGTGCTGGCCAGCTTGGGCCATTCGCGCTGGATGTAACGCACGATCAGCGCGGAGGCGCGCTGCTTGACCGCGGGGGTGTCCAGCCATTCGCTGACCCGGGTCAGGCCTTCGTCGAGTACGCGCTGGTGGCGGTTGTCGGCGGTAAGCAGGCCAAGCAGCTCGCCGGCGGTGGCGGCCGCGTTCCACTGCCGCAGCTGCTGGATCACAAAGCCCTGGATGCTGCGTCGGACCGCGGCCTCATCGAGGAAATCCAGCGCCTGCAACGCCCAGCCCCGGGCCATGTCGGCGAGCAGGCGCGACCGCGCCGGATCGGCCAGCCAGCTGCCGAGGCGACGGGCCGGGTCGAACACCTGCAGCCGCGCCAGCAGCGCCTGTGGCTCCAGGAACTGGTCGCGCACGAACACCGCCAGGCTGTCGGCGATGCGCTCCTTGCTGTGCGGAATGATCGCCGTATGCGGGATCGGCAGGCCGAGCGGGCGCCGGAACAGCGCCACCACCGCGAACCAGTCGGCCAGCGCGCCCACCGCGGCGGCCTCGCAGAAGGCCGAGACCCACGCCCAGATGCCGCGTTCGCCCTGCAGGTGGCTGACCACGAACCCGGCCAGCATCGCCAGCAGCATGGCCAGCGCGATCAGTTTGAGGCGGCGCAGTTGCGCGCGGCGCGGGTCGGGGGGAGCAATGGGCGTCATCCCCACAGTCTACCCACCCCCGGATGAGCACCCGGTCGTGCCGGCCGCAGGCCGGCAGCCAGGCAGGCCCTCAGCCTTCGGCCAACTGCCTGCGCAGCGCCGCAAGCTGCTGGCGCAGGGCGTCGTTTTCGATCGTCAGCGCGATCACCCGCTGGCGCAGCTCGGCCGGGCCTTCGCCCAGCGCGTTGAGCGCATCGGCGATCTCGGCCTCGCGGCTGGGGTCCACCTCGGCGTCGCCGTCGGCACTGTGCAGCACCTCCTGCACCGGCTTGCGTGGCTTGCGCCTGGCCTCGCGCACGCGCTTGGCCGCCTGCTTCAGTTCGTCCTTGCCGGCCACCGCGGCCGCGCGCTGTTCGTCCTCGGGCAGGTCGGCCACCGCGGCGGCGGCGCTGATCGAGATCACCCCGGTCTTGACCGCTTCCACCAGCTCCGGCGCGGCCTGCTTGTGGATGCGCTCGATCATCGTCACCTGGCTGCTGCTCAGGCGGGCCTCGCGCGCCATGTCGGCACGGCTGACCTTGGGCGCAGGCGCCCACGGCGGGCTGTCCTCATCGGCGCTGGTGGCCGCCTCGACGATCTCGCCATCGCTTTCCTTCTGCAGCTGGGCCTGCTCGGCGCGATGTCGCTCGGCGAGGATGTCGCGCTTGCGCAGGGCCAGCACGCCACGCTGGAAATCGGAGACGCTGCGCCGGCCCAGGTGCTGCTCGATCATCCACAGGTGCACATCGTCCATCGACTGGAAACGGGTGTTCTGCACGGTCTGGAACGGCAGCCCATGCTTCTGGCAGATGCCGAAACGGTTGTGCCCGTCCACCAGCACCTCGCCCCACAGCACCAGCGCATCGCGACAGCCTTCGGCCAGGATGCTGCGCTCCAGGGCGTCATGCTCGTCGGGGGTGAGGGGATCGATGTAGGCCTTGAGTTCTTCTTTGACGACGATATCCATGCAATCCGGTACGCGAGCGAACGTGACCGACCATTGTAATGGCGCGCGGCAGGCCCGTCCCGGTCGCCGGGTTCAGGCGCTGGGTCAGCCGGTGGCGTTGATCATGTCGCCGAGGATCTCCACGATGCGGTCGATCTGCGCCTTCTCGATGATCAGCGGCGGCGACAGCGCGATCACATCGCCGGTGCAGCGCACCAGCAGGCTGCCATCGCCGAAGCAGCGCTCGAACACCTCGTAGCCGCGCGCGCCCGGCGCATCCTTGCGTGGGGCCAGTTCGACCGCCCCGACCAGGCCGAAATTGCGGATGTCGACCACGTGCGGCAGGCCGCGCAGGCTGTGCAGCGCAGACTGCCAGTAGTCCCCCAGCTCGATGGCGCGTTCGAACAGGTGTTCCTCGGCGTAGGTGTCCAGCGCGGCCAACGCGGCCGCGCAGGCCAGCGGATGGGCCGAATAGGTATAGCCATGGAACAGCTCGATCGCCGCGGGTGGCCCCTGCATGTACGCGGCATGGATCGCATCGGAGACCAGCGTGGCGCCCATCGGCACCGCGCCGTTGGTGAGCCCCTTGGCCAGCGTCATCAGGTCCGGGGTGACCCCGAAGCGCTGCGCGGCAAAGGCCTTGCCAACCCGGCCGAACCCGGTGATGACCTCATCGAACACCAGCAGGATGCCGTGCTGGTCGCAGAGTTCACGCAGCCGCTGCAGGTAGCCCGGGGCCGGCAGAATCACCCCGGCCGAGCCGGCCACCGGTTCGACGAACACCGCGGCGATGGTGGAGGCATCGTGCAGCGCGATCAGTCGTTCCAGGTCGTCGGCGAGCTCGGCACCGTGGCGTGGCAGGCCGGGGCTGAAGGCATTGCGCTGCAGGTCCAGGGTGTGGCGCAGGAAGTCGCTGCCGGGCAGCAGCGCGCCGAACTGCTTGCGGTTGTTGGGCAGCCCGCCGATCGACATGCCGCCAAAGCCGACTCCGTGGTAGGCCTTCTCGCGGCCGATGAAGCGGGTGCGCTGGCCCTCGCCCCGCAGGCGGTGGTAGCCCAGCACGATCTTCATCGCCGTATCCACCGCCTCCGAGCCGGAGTTGCTGAAGAACACGTGGTTGAGCGAGGCCGGCGCCAGCGCGGCCAGGCGCTCGGCCAGCACGAACGGCAGTGGCGTGCCCATCTGGAACGGCGGGGCGAAATCCAGCGTGGCCGCCTGCTGCTGGATCGCCTGCACGATCCGCGGGCGGGCATGGCCGGCATTGCAGCACCACAGCCCGGCGGCAGCATCCAGCACCGGGCGGTCGTCCACGTCGTGGTAGTACATGCCCTCGGCCCGTACCAGCAGGCGCGGTGCGGCCTTGAACTGTCGGTTGGCGCTGAACGGCATCCAGAACGCCTCCAGCGAGGCGGGGCGCTGCTGGGACAGGGACGACAACGGGCTTTCGGCACGGCGCATCGGCAACTCCGCAGGGAACCGGACGGTCACGACTCTATCGCAGATGCATCACGACGCCGAGTGGGGGCGCTGGGTATAAAGGGGACCAATATCCACCGCTGGAGCCCCCGATGACGGCAGTCCGGACCCGCGAAGAATGGCAGCGCCAGGCCGATGCGCTGGTGGTGCATGGCCAGGCCTTCATTGATGGCCGCTACGTCGATGCGGCACAGGGCGGGCGCTTTGCCTGCATCAGCCCGATCGATGGCCGGGTGCTGGCGCAGGTGGCCGACTGCACCGCAGCCGACGTGGAGCGCGCGGTTGCCGCCGCACGGCGGGCCTTCGACGCCGGCCACTGGTCGCGCGCCGCGCCGGGCCAGCGCAAGAAGGTGCTGCTGCGCCTGGCCGACCTGGTGGAGCAGCACGCCGACGAACTGGCCCTGCTGGAAAGCCTGGACATGGGCAAGCCGGTACGCGATGCCCGCCAGGGCGACCTGCCCGGCGCGGTGCGCTGCCTGCGCTGGACCGCCGAGGCGATCGACAAGGTATACGGCGAGATCGCCCCGACCGCGCTGGACACATTGGGCCTGGTCAGCCGCGAGCCGGTCGGCGTGGTAGCGGCGATCGTGCCGTGGAACTTCCCGTTGCTGATGGCCTGCTGGAAGATCGCCCCGGCGCTGGCGGCCGGCAATTCGCTGATCCTCAAGCCATCCGAGCGCTCGCCGTTGAGCGCGATCCGGCTGGCCGCACTGGTCGCCGAGGCCGGTATGCCCGAGGGCGTGTTCAACGTGCTGCCCGGGGATGGCAGCCGCGCCGGCGAGCCGCTGGCGATGCACATGGACGTCGATGCGCTGGCCTTCACCGGCTCCACCGCCGTGGGCAAGCGCCTGCTGCAATGTGCCGGGCGCTCCAACCTCAAGCGCACCTGGCTGGAATGCGGCGGCAAGAGCCCCAACCTGGTGTTCGCCGATGCGCCCGACCTGGACAAGGCCGCCGAAGCGGCGGCCACCGGCATCTTCTACAACCAGGGCGAGGTCTGCACGGCCGCATCGCGGCTGCTGGTGCAGCGCTCGATCCAGGAGGAATTCGTGACCCGGGTGCTGGCGCACGCCCGGCGCATGCAGCCGGGCCATCCGCTGGATCCGGACGCGTCGATGGGCGCGCTGGTCGACCACCGCCATGCCGAACACGTGCTGGCGTACATCAACCGCGGCCAGGCCGACGGCGCGCGGCTGCTGCTCGGCGGCAAGCGCGTGGACGTGGTGGCAGGCGGCAGCTACGTGCAGCCCACCGTGTTCGACGAGGTCGATGCGGGCCACGCGATTGCACGTGAGGAGATCTTTGGCCCGGTACTGGCGGTGCTCGGCTTCGACCACGAGGCCGACGCGCTGCGCCTGGCCAACGATTCCAGCTACGGCCTGGCCGCCGGGCTGTGGACCGGCAACCTGGGCCGCGCGCACCGGGTGGCGCGTCAGCTGCGCGCCGGCAGCGTCTGGGTGAACCAGTGGGACGGCGGCGACATGACCGCGCCCTTTGGTGGCTACAAGCAGTCCGGGATCGGCCGCGACAAATCCCTGCATGCCTTCGACAAGTACACCGAACTCAAGGCCACCTGGATCCACCTGGGCCAGTGAGCGCGCTCAGCAATCCTGGCGCTGGCTGACCAGTGCCTCGCGCAGCAGGTCGCGGTCGCGCTCGTCCACCGCGTTCTGGAAGTAGTCCACCTGGGACGTGCTCAGCCGGCACGCATCGACGATGTAACCGGGCGGCCACAGCTGCAACGCCTGGGCGATGCCCTGCACGATCTGCTCCGGGGTCATGCCGCGCTTCATGCGGAAGCGACGGGGTGGGGCGGCGAACGCGGGGTGCACCGCGCGCTGGCCGATGATCGGCGCGGTGAAGGTGCGCGCGTCCAGCCCATCGCCCGCGCCGGCGCCCGCTGCCACGCGCAGATCCAGCGGGGCGCTGTCGATCCAAGCCGAGGCCGGCACCGGGATGCGCGCCTGCGGCGTGGCCGGGGCGGCGGCGACAGCGGGTGGCGCGGCCGCCGCAGGTGCGGATGACGCTACCGGCAGCGGTACCGGCGCCGGCGGCGGCAGCCAGCGCGGCAACCAGCGCACCGCCATGCCGGGCGCAGCATCGGGCCGGCTGGGCCGTGGCGGCGTCAGCAGCAGCCAGGCCAGCAACGCGTGCACCGCCAGCGCGCTGGCCAGCGCCGTGCATCGGGTCCATGGCTGGCCCGGGTCCTTCGGGGAGCGTGGCATCCGTGTCCGTCCTTGCGCCAAGGGTCGGGCATGCGACCGCGATCGCCACGGGAAGTTCAACGCCGGCGCGACCGTCACGTCTGCAACCATCGGCCGCGGGTCGGCGTGGGCGTGGCAGAATCCGGCAGCTGCCCCTTTTCGTGTGCCCGATGTCGACCCCAGCCGTTCCTGCCGCCAATTCGCCCCGCCGCATCCTGCTGGCCAGCCTGATCGGCACCACCATCGAGTTCTTCGACTTCTACATCTACGCCACCGCGGCCGTACTGGTGTTCCCGCACCTGTTCTTCCCCGAGAGCAGCGATGGCGCGGCGCTGCTGCAGTCGCTGGCGACCTTCGCGGTGGCCTTCATCGCCCGCCCGGTGGGCTCGGCGGTGTTCGGCCATTACGGTGACCGGATCGGGCGCAAGGCCACGCTGGTGGCCGCGCTGCTCACCATGGGCGTGTCCACCGTGGCGATCGGGCTGCTGCCTACGCACGCCAGCATCGGCATCCTCGCCCCGGCCCTGCTGGCGCTGTGCCGGTTCGGGCAGGGCCTGGGGCTGGGCGGTGAGTGGGGCGGGGCGGTGCTGCTGGCCACCGAGAACGCACCGCCGGGCAAGCGCGCCTGGTACGGCATGTTCCCGCAGCTGGGTGCGCCGCTGGGCTTCCTGCTGTCGGCTGGCATCTTCCTGTTGCTGGGCCGCGCCATGAGCGAGGCCGACTTCCTGCAGTGGGGCTGGCGCGTGCCGTTCCTGGCCAGCTCGCTGCTGGTGGCGGTGGGCCTGTGGGTGCGTTTGAACATCCACGAGACGCCGGCCTTCCAGGCTGCGCTGGATCGCAACGAGCGGGTCAGGCTGCCCATGCTGACGGTGGTGCGCGAGCACGGGCTGACCCTGGTGCTGGGGACGCTCGGCGCGTTCGCCACCTTCGTGCTGTTCTACCTGATGACCGTGTTCACCCTGGGCCATGGCACCACCGTGCTGCACTACAGCCGCGAGCAGTTCCTGCTGCTGCAGATGGTCGGGATCCTGTTCTTCGCCGCCGGCATCCCGTTGTCCGCCCTGTACGGCGACCGCTGGGGCACGCGTCGCACCATGATCGTGGCCAGTGGCCTGATCCTGGCCTTCGGGGTGGTGTTTGCGCCGCTGTTCCAGGCCGGCAGCCCGTGGATGGTGCTGGGCTTCCTGTCGCTGGGGCTGTTCCTGATGGGACTCACCTACGGCCCCTGCGGCACCTTCCTGGCCGAAATCTACCCGGTGCAGGTGCGCTACACCGGGGCGTCGCTGTCGTTCAACCTGGCCGGCATCCTCGGCGCGGCACCGGCGCCCTACGTGGCCACCTGGCTGGCCGAGCGCTTCGGCCTGCTGGCGGTCGGCTATTACCTGTGCCTGACCGCGCTGGTCACCATCCTGGCGCTGCTGGCGATGGGCCGGCGCACGGCTGTCAGCGGAAGAAGCGCTTGAGGGTGCGGCCCAGCCAGCCGCCCTGCTGGTGCTCGCGGGCAAACTGGTTCAGGTGCTGCTTGACCTGCGGTGCGTAGGCCTTGTCGTCGCCGCGGATGTGGTTGAACAGCCAGCGCGAGAGCATGGTGCGCAGCTCATCGCTGATGTCTTCGCCGGCCTGGAAGCGCAAGCGGTACTCGGCCACGCGCTTGATGAAAATCTCATGCACGCGCTTGTGCGCCGCGCAGAACGGATAGCCGGCTTCCTCCATCAGCTCTTCCTCGAAGGCGAAGTGCGACATGGTGTAGTCCACCAGTTCGTCGATCACCTCGGCCACGGCCAGCCGTTGCAGGCTGGCCTGCGCCACGTGCAGGTGGTTGAGCATCTCCACGATCCGCATGTGCTGGTGGTCGATGACGTCGATGCCGATGTTCAGGTCGTCCTGCCAGACCAGAAGTGCCATGTGCGTTCCCTGTGGTGTTCAACAGGGAGCGACTCTAGGTCGATCGCGACAGCGCCGCGTTGATCTCGATCAAGGCACCAGGGCAGGTTCGCGCGCGGCGCTGGCGATGCCGGTGCAGCTGACCTGGTTGCGGCCGCCGGCCTTGGCCAGGTACAGCTGGCGGTCGGCCTCGGAGATCAGCCGATGCAGCGAGTCGCGTTGCGGGCGCAGGCAGCACAGCCCGATGCTCACGGTCATGCGCAGGGTGGTGCCGGCCACGGCCACTTCCAGCGCGGCGATGCGCTGGCGCAGCAGTTCGAAATAGCCGCGCGCCTCGTCCTCTTCCAGCCCCGGCACCAGCAGGCAGAATTCCTCGCCGCCGAAACGTGCGATCAGGTCCTGGTCCCGCGCATGCGCAGCCACCGCGGCGGCCACCGCGCGCAGGGCGTCATCGCCGGCCTCGTGGCCGTGGGTGTCGTTGATGTGCTTGAAGTGGTCGATGTCGATCATCGCCACCGCCACCTGCTCGTCATTGAGCTGCAGCTGCGGCAGCTGGCGCTGGCTCTGCTCCAGGAAGCAGCGCCGGTTGGGCAGGCCGGTGAGGAAGTCGCGCGTGGCCAGGTCCTGCAGCGTACCGATCAGCTCCAGCTGGTCCACGTTCTGCGAGACGCGGCAGAAAAACTCCTCGCGCGAGAAGGGCTTGCGCAGGAAGTCGTTGGCGCCGTTCTTGAGGAAGCGCGGGATCAGCGACGGGTCGGTGTTGCCGGAAATGCCGATCACCGCCACCTTGTCGCGCGAACGCAGCGTGCGCAGGCGGCGGGTGAACTCCACCCCTTCCATGCCCGGCATCTCCTGGTCCACCACCGCCAGCCGGATCGCGGGGTGCGCCTCGATCGCCTTCAGGCCCTCGGCACCGTCGGCGGCCTCGTACACGGTATGGCCGTACATGCGCAGCAGCGAGGAGGCATACATCCGTGCCGACAGCGAGTCGTCCACCACCAGCGCGGCGATGCGCCGGTTGCGCTCCAGTCGCTGCACCAGCCACACCAGGTAATCCACGCTGCCGGGTGTGTTCTTGAGCACGTAGTCGATGATCTGCTGCTGCAGCACGCGCTTGCGCAGGTCCTCGTCGTACACGCCGCTGACCACCACCGTGGGCAGCCCGCGCGAGACGAAGAACTCCACCACGTTGTCGCGGTCGCCGTCGGCCAGCACCAGCCCGGTCAGCACCAGGAACCAGCCCTGTTCCTGGTCGAGCAGGCGTCCGGCCTCGGCCAGGCTGGTGGCCACCGATACCGGCAGCTCCAGCCGCTGTTCGATCGCCTCGCCCAGCATGCTGGTGAACGTGCGCGAGTTTTCCACCAGCAGGATCCGCTGGGGCAGGGCATCACCGGGGTCGCTGTCAAAAGCGCCCTGCAACAGTGCCGGCATGGGGCGTACGCTCGGATTCGAGTGGGTCGGCAGAGTTAGCGGCGCTTTCAACTGTAACTTTAGGGCCGGTTTCACCACAGCGCATCGCGCAGCTTGTACCAGGACATGGCCGCCACCAGCAGCGGGGTGCGCAGCAGGCGGCCGCCGGGAAAACGGCGGTGCGCGATGCGCTCGAACACATCCAGGCGTCGTGCCTGCCCGGCGATGGCCTCGGCCAGCACCGCCCCGGCCAGGCCGGTGGCGGCCACGCCGTGGCCGGAGAAGCCCTGCGCGTAGTACACGTTGGGGGTCAGCCGGCCCCAGTCCGGCGCGCGGTTGCGGGTGATGTCCACATAGCCGCCCCAGACCTGCTCCAGGCCCACGTCGGCCAGTTGCGGGAAGACCTGGTGCATGCGCCGGGTCATCAGCCCGCGCAAACCCGGTGGCGGCAGCGCCGAGTAGCTGGCGCGGCCGCCGAACAGCAGCCGGTGGTCGGCGCTGAGCCGGAAGTAATCCAGGGCCCAGCTCACGTCGGCCACGGCCATGTCGTTGCCGATCAGCGCCCGCGCCCGCGCGGCGCCCAGCACCGGGGTGGCGCCGATGTAGGTGCCCACCGGCATGATCCGCGCCTCCAGCTCCGGGGCGATGCCCTGCAGCCAGGCATTGCCGGCGATCACCACGTGCTCGGCGCTGACCGTGCCCTGTGCGGTGCGCAGTTCGGGCCGCGCGCCGCGCACCAGTTGCAGCACCGGCGATTGTTCGTGGATCACCACGCCCAGGCTTTCGGCGGCGCGCGCCAGGCCCTGCGCGTAGGCCAGCGGGTGCAGGTGCCCGCTGGCCGCATCGAACATCGCCCCGCGGTAGCGCGGGCTGTCCAGCTGCGTGCGCAGCTGCTGCCGGTCCCACCATTGCAGGGGGTAGTCATAGCGTTCGGCCAACGCGACCAGCCCGGCGCGCAGCGCACGTTCCTGGCGCGCTCGGATCGGCACGCTGGCGTGGCCATCGCGCCAGTCGCAGTCGATCCGGTAGTGCTGCAGGCGGTGGCGCAGCAGCGCCATGCCGTCGCGTGAAAAGTCGAACAGATGGCGCGCATCGGCCATGCCCACCAACTGCTCCAGCGTATCCACCTCGCAACCGTAGCCGGCGATGGCCTGGCCACCGTTGCGCCCGGACGCTCCCCAGCCGACCCGCTGCGCTTCCAGCACCGTCACCCGGAAACCGCGCTCGGCCAGCGACAACGCGGCCGACAGTCCGGTATAGCCGGCCCCCAGCACGCACACGTCGGTGCGCTGGTCCCCGCCCAGGGCCGCGCGCAGCGGCTGTGCCGGCACGCTGTCGGCGTACCAGCTGGCCACGTGGTCCTGCCCGGCAGGGCTCGAAGAAACCGCACTCATGCGCACAGCATGCCAGCAACCGGGCCGGGGATCAGTGGCCAGAGTGTCGCAGCGGTGTGCGGCGCAGGTGAGGGCAGGGCGTCGGTTGCGTCCGCGCCGGGCACGGCGGTAACGTGGCTGCAGGTCATCCGAGCATGACGCATGGTCTCGCCCCCCTGGGTCGGCCTGCCCACCGACAGCACGCTGCTGGGCCACCACCGCTTCGCGGTCGCCGGTGAAAAATACATCGGCGCGCTGGCCCAGGCCGCCGAGGTCACCCCGGTGCTGCTGCCCAGCCTGCAGCCCCCGCTGCCGGCCGGGCCCTGGCTGGACCGGCTCGACGGCCTGCTGCTGACCGGTGCGGTCAGCAACATCGAGCCGCACCACTACCACGGTGCCCCCACCTGGCCGGGCAATCGGCACGATCCTGCGCGCGATGCCAATGCCTTCACGCTGCTGCAGGCCGCGCTGGACCGCGACATGCCCGTGCTGGCGATCTGCCGTGGCTTCCAGGAATTGAACGTGGTCCTGGGCGGCACCCTGCATGCGCGCGTGCACGCGGTGCCGGGGCTGGCCGACCATCGCGAAGATCCCGCCGCACCGGTGGAGCAGCAGTATGGACCGGCGCATCCGGTGCGGCTGGTGGCGGGCGGCTGGCTGGCCGCGTGGGCGGGGGGCGACAGTGTCGAGGTCAATTCGGTACACGGGCAGGGCATCGACCGGCTGGCCACCGGGCTGCAGGTGGAGGCCCGGGCCGACGATGGCCTGGTGGAGGCCGCGCGCAGTCCTGCGCACGCCTTCGTGCTCGGGGTACAGTGGCATCCGGAATGGCGCGCGGCCGACATCGCCTTCCATCACCGCATTTTCCAAGCCTTCGGCGATGCTTGTCGCCGTTACTCCCGCAAAGCAGACCGGTCATGACCACCCGAACGCGTTCGCGCAAAGCCCCTTCTCCATCGCGCAAAGCCGCCACGACCTCGCGCAGGGCCGCGGCGCCGCCCGTGCCGGAGGAGAGCGCGCTGCTGCGCTGGCTCAAGGAGCGCCGCATCACCGAGGTGGAGTGCCTGGTGCCGGACATCACCGGCAATGCACGCGGCAAGATCATTCCGGCCGACAAGTTTTCCCACGATTACGGCACGCGCCTGCCCGAGGGCATCTTCGCCACCACCGTCACCGGTGATTTCCCCGACGACTACTACGAACTCACCTCGCCGTCGGACTCGGACATGATCCTGCGCCCGGATCCGGACACCGTGCGCATGGTGCCCTGGGCCACCGATCCCACCGCGCAGGTCATCCACGACTGCTACACCAAGCATGGCGAGCCGCATGAGCTGGCCCCGCGCAACGTGCTGCGGCGGGTGCTCGATGCCTACGCCGAACTCGGCCTTCGCCCGGTGGTGGCGCCGGAGCTGGAATTCTTTCTGGTGCAGAAGAACACCGACCCGGACTTCCCGCTGCTGCCGCCGGCCGGCCGCTCCGGCCGCCCGGAAACCGCCCGCCAGTCCTACTCGATCGACGCGGTCAACGAGTTCGATCCGATCCTGGATTTGATGTACGACTACTGCGATGCGATGAAGCTGGACGTGGATACGCTGATCCACGAGTCCGGCGCGGCGCAGCTGGAGGTCAACTTCACCCATGCCAACGCCATGGACCTGGCCGACCAGGTCTTCCTGTTCAAGCGCACCATGCGCGAGTCGGCCATGCGCCACGGGGTCTATGCCACGTTCCTGGCCAAGCCGATGGAGAACGAGCCTGGCAGCGCCATGCACATCCACCAGAGCCTGTTGCGGATCAGTGATGGCCACAACGTGTTCAGCGGCGAGCACGGCGGCGAGGATTTCAGCCCGCTGTTTGGCCACTACCTGGCGGGCCTGCAGAAGTACGTGCCGATGGCGATGGCCTTCTTCGCGCCCAACGTGAACTCCTACCGCCGCCTGGTGTTCGGCGAGGTATCCCCGAGCAACGTGCACTGGGGCTTTGACAACCGCACCTGTGGGCTGCGCGTACCGCTGGATACCCCGGAGAACATGCGGGTGGAAAGCCGTTTTGCCGGCTCGGACGCCAACCCGTATCTGGCCATGGCCGCCACCCTGGCCGCCGGCCTGCTGGGCATCCGCGAGCAGGGGTCGCCGACCGCCCCGATCAGCGGCAGCGCCAAGGAGCTGGGCTACGACCTGCCGCGCTCGCTGGGCGAGGCGCTGGACGGGCTGGAAGGCTGCCCGGAGCTGCGCGAGATGCTCGGCGAGCGCTTCTGCCGGGCCTATGTATCGGTCAAGCGCAAGGAGTACGAGACCTTCTTCCGCGTGATCAGCTCGTGGGAGCGCGAGTTCCTGCTGCTCAACGTCTGAGCGGCCCCGCCGCCAGATCCGGCATGGCCGTGAGGGCCATGTGCTGGGAAAATGGGGGGATGCCCGTTAGGCTGGCACCCGTTGTGCCGGTCTGGCCGGTTCCCCCACCTCGCACCTGACCTGTGGAGAGTCCGATGAAGCTGCGAATCCTCACCCTCGGCATTGCCGTATCCGTGCTCACCGCCTGTGGCGGCGCCAAGCAGGAAGACGACAGCAAGGTGCTGAACGTCTACAACTACAGCGATTACATCGCCGAAGACACCATCCCCAACTTCGAGAAGGCCACCGGCATCAAGGTGACCTACGACGTATTCGACAGCGACGAGATGGTCGAGACCAAGCTGCTGGCCGGCAACAGCGGCTACGACGTGGTGGTGCCCACGCTGAACTTCTTCGGCCGCCAGATCCAGGCCGGTGTGTTCCTGCCGTTGGACAAGAGCAAGATCCCGAACCTGGCCAACCTGGACCCGGAGGTGATGAAGCGCATCGCCCAGCAGGACCCGGGCAACCAGTACGGCGTGCCGTACATGATCGGCACCACCGGCATCGGCTACAACGTGGAGCAGCTCAAGCAGCGCTTCGGCGGCAGCACCGAGATCGCCAACAGCTGGGACCTGGTCTTCAAGCCCGAAAACATCGCCAAGATGAAGGACTGCGGGATCACCATCCTGGACACGCCGTCGGACATGATCCCGATCGCGCTGCACTACCTGGGCGAAGACCCGCACAGCAAGGACCCGGCCACGCTGGAAAAGGCCGCCGCGCTGCTCAAGAGCATCCGCCCGTACGTGCAGAACTTCCACTCCTCGCAGTACGTGGGCTCGCTGGCCAACGGCGGCACCTGTCTGGTGGTGGGCTGGTCGGGCGACATCATCCAGGCCCGTGACCGCGCCGCCGAGGCCAACAACGGGGTGACGGTGGCCTACTCGATCCCGCGCGAGGGCGCGCCGCAGTGGTTCGACATGCTGGCCATCCCCAAGGATGCCAAGCATCCGGAGGCCGCCTATGCCTTCATCAACCACCTGCTGGACCCCAAGGTGGCCGCGGCCAACACCAACTTCATCCACTACGCCAACCCGGTGACCGCGGCCACGCCGCTGGTGGATGCGGCCATCCGCAACGATCCCACCATCTACCCGCCGGCCGAGGTGTCCGCCAGGATGTTCACCTACTCGATCAACCCGCCGGAGGTGGACAAGCTCTACACCCGGTTGTGGACCGAGGTGAAGACCGGTCGCTGACCGCTTCCACGACGCCGGCCGCAGGGCCGGCGTTGTCGTTTCAGGGGCGCCGCACGGTGGCGGGGCAGGGGCCGGACCGCCGGTCCGGGCACACCATGACGCTGCGACCACCGCTAAAATGGAATCCTCCCCCTGTCCGCTGCCGCTCCTGGAGCCGCTCCCCATGCCATTTGATGCCAAGCCGGAAGGCGAGGTCGTGCCGGTCCTCGAGCCGGGCTATCTGTCCATCCGCGCGCTGCGCAAGGAATTTGACGGCTTCGTCGCCCTCGACGATGTCAGCCTGGACGTGCGCAAGGGCGAGATCTTCGCGCTGCTGGGCGGCTCGGGCAGCGGCAAGTCCACGCTGCTGCGCTGCCTGGGCGGGTTCGAGACCCCCACCAAGGGCAGCATCGAGCTGGACGGGCAGCGCATCAACGACCTGCCGCCGTACCAGCGGCCGATCAACATGATGTTCCAGTCCTACGCGCTGTTCCCGCACATGACGGTGGAACAGAACATCGCCTTCGGGCTGAAGCAGGACGGCCTGGCCCGCGATGCGATCCGCACGCGGGTGGGCGAGATGCTGGAACTGGTGCAGCTGGGCAAGCTGGCCAGGCGCAAGCCGCACCAGTTGTCCGGCGGCCAGCAGCAGCGCGTGGCGCTGGCGCGGTCGCTGGCCAAGGGCCCCAAGCTGCTGCTGCTGGACGAGCCGATGGGCGCGCTGGACAAGAAGCTGCGCTCGCAGATGCAGCTGGAGCTGGTCAACATCATCGAGACGTCCGGGGTGACCTGCGTGATGGTCACCCATGACCAGGAAGAGGCCATGACCATGGCCACCCGCATCGCGGTGATGGATGCCGGCTGGATCCAGCAGGTGGGCAAGCCCGATGAAATCTACGAGCAGCCGGCCAACCGCTTCGTGGCCGAGTTCATCGGTTCGGTGAACCTGTTTGACGGGGTCATCGACGAGGACCTGCCCGAGTACGTCACCGTGCGCACGCCGCTGTTCCCCGCGCCGATCTACGTGGCCCACGGCATCACCGGCTACGAAGGCCAGCCGGTGGCGTTCGCGCTGCGCCCGGAGAAGGTGATGATCGGCAAGGACGAACCGGCCGGGGATACCAACAAGGCGCAGGGGGTGATCGAGGAGATCGCCTACTTCGGCAGCCACTCGGTCTACCACGTGCGCCTGCCCAGCGGGGCCAAGGTGCTGTCCAACTTCGCCAACTCCCAGCGCTGGGCCAGCGACGGGCTGACCTGGGGCGACAGCGTGTGGGTGTGCTGGCGCGACAACGACGGGGTGGTGCTCACCGCATGAACGCGACCGGCTTCAAGCGCTGGCTCCCGGGCACGCGCGGTGCGGTGATCGCCGCGCCGTACCTGTGGTTGCTGCTGTTCTTCGCCGTGCCGTTCGTGATCATCCTGATGATCTCCTTCGCGCGCACGCAGGTGGGCTCGCCGCCGTATACGTGGCTGCTGGAGTACGTGGACGGCGCGTTCTCGCTCAAGCTCAACCTGGGCAACTATGCGGCGCTGATCAAGGACAACCAGTACGTACTGGCCTACCTGAGCTCGATCAAGATCGCGGTGATCGCCACGCTGCTGACGCTGCTGATCGGCTACCCGATGGCCTATGTGATCTCGCGGATGTCGCCGGCCGCGCGCAACGTGGCGATGATGCTGGTGGTGCTGCCCTCGTGGACCTCGTTCCTGATCCGCGTGTATGCCTGGATCGGCATCCTGGACCGCAACGGGCTGCTCAACCAGCTGCTGCTCAAGCTCGGTCTGATCGATGCGCCGCTGCAGATCCTGTACACCCCGACGGCGGCCTACATCGGCATCGTGTACTGCTATCTGCCGTTCATGGTGCTGCCGCTGTACGCCAACCTGGTCAAGCTCGACAACCGCCTGCTGGAGGCGGCCTACGACCTGGGCGCGCGGCCCTGGCAGGCCTTCCTGCGCATCACCCTGCCGCTGTCGCGTACGGGAATCATCGCCGGCTGCATGCTGGTGATGATCCCGGCGGTGGGCGAGTTCGTGATCCCGGAGATGCTCGGCGGTCCGGATACGCTGATGATCGGGCGGGTGCTGTGGGGCGAGTTCTTCAACAACCGCGACTGGCCGACCGCCTCGGCGGTGGCGATCGTGATGCTGCTGTTGCTGCTGGTGCCGATCCTGCTGTTCAACCGGGTCCAGCAGCGTGAGCTGGAAGGGAAGCTGGCATGAGCATGGTGCGCGGCAGCCGGTGGATGGGGTGGTCGGTGCTGGGGCTGGGCTTTGCGTTCCTATACCTGCCGATCCTGTTGTTGATGGTCTACTCGTTCAACGAATCCAAGCTGGCCACGGTGTGGTCGGGGTTTTCGACACGCTGGTACGGGGAGCTGTTCAACAACCGGCAGATCCTGGAGGCGCTGTGGATCAGCCTGAAGGTCGCGTTCTGGACAGCGTGTGCGGCGACGGTGCTGGGCACGATGGCGGCAATGGTGATGACGCGGTTCAAGCGGTTCCCGGGCAAGACGATGTTCGGGGCGCTGATCACCGCGCCGCTGGTGATGCCGGAGGTGATCCTGGGCTTTTCGCTGATGACCTTGCTGGTGGCGATGGGCGGGATTCCGGGCTTTCCGGCACGCGGGGTAACCAGCATTTGGATCGCGCACGTGACCTTCACCCTGTCGTTCGTGACCGTGGTGGTGTCCTCGCGGCTGCAGGAGCTGGACCGTTCGCTGGAGGAAGCGGCGATGGACCTGGGCGCGAGCCGGCTGAAGGTGTTCTTCCAGATCACGCTGCCGATCATCGCCCCGGCACTGGTGGCCGGCTGGCTGTTGGCGTTCACCCTGTCGCTGGACGATGTGGTGATCGCCAGTTTCGTGGCGGGCCCCAATTCCACGACGCTGCCCATGAAGGTGTTTGCCTCCGTGCGGATGGGGATCAAGCCGGAGATCAACGCGCTGGCCACGCTGATGGTGCTGGCGGTGTCGATCGCGGCCGTGGTGGGGTGGTTCATCACCGCCCGCGGCGAAAAGCGCCGCCAGCGCGACATGCAGATGGCGTTGCAGGACAAAGGCTGAGGCAACTCCGCACCGCGTAGGGCCGGGCTCTGCCCGGCTGCTCTTCTCTTCCCGCCCACGCGACAGGCTGCTCTTGCCCTTCAGCGCGGCAACCGGCCCCATGCCCGTCAGGAAGAAGCGACCGCCAACGCCTTGGCCTGACCTGCGACACCCTGTCGCAATCAAATCCCCGCTCCCCGCCAGCCCCGGCAACATCCGGATCACAACGCCGGGCGCAGAATGGTGGTCTGTCTTCCGGAGTACCACGATGACCGTTGAGATCGTCAACCCCGCCACCGGCCAGGTCACCTATCGCCACGAACTGCTCGATGCCGCGCAGATCGAACAGCGCCTTGCCGCTGCCGCGTCCGCCTTCCCGGCATGGTCCGCGCAGACCCTGCAGGCACGCGGCGCCATCCTGCGGCGCATCGCCGCCCGGTTGCGTGCGCGCAACGGCGATCTCCAGCAGGCCATGACCAGCGAAATGGGCAAACTCAAGGCCGAAGCCCTGGCCGAAGTGGAGAAGTGCGCCCAGGCCTGCGAGTTCTACGCCGACCATACCGCCGACTACCTCAAGCCACAGCTGATCGACACCGACGCCCAGCGCAGCTACGTGCGCTACGAACCGATCGGCTGCGTGTTCGCGGTGATGCCGTGGAACTTCCCCATCTGGCAGGTGTTCCGCTTCCTTGCCCCGGCCTTCATGGCCGGCAACGTCGCCCTGCTCAAGCATGCCAGCAACGTCCCCCAGTGCGCCGACCTCATCGCCGCCGTGTGCCGCGAGGGGGGCTTGCCCGACGGCGTCTTCGACGTGCTCCACATCGACAACGACCAGGCCGCCGAGGTCCTGCGCGACAAGCGGGTCAAGGCCGTGACCCTGACCGGCAGCGAACGCGCCGGCCGCTCGATCGCCGCCAACGCCGGCGACCAGCTCAAGAAGTGCGTGATGGAGCTCGGCGGCAGCGATGCCTTCGTGGTGCTCGACGACGCCGACCTCGACAAGACCGTCGCCGCGGCGGTGAAATCGCGCTTCGACAACAGCGGCCAGACCTGCATCGCCGCCAAGCGCTTCATCGTGGTCGATGCCATCGCCGACGCGTTCGTGGAGAAGTTCGTCGCCGCCGCTGCCCAGCGCGTCTACGGCGACCCCCAGGACGAAACCACCACGCTGGCCCCGATGGCCCGCGCCGACCTGCGCGAAGAACTGCACAAGCAGGTGCAGGACAGCATCGCCAAGGGGGCCACCCTGCTGCTCGGCGGCGAACCGGTGCCCGGCAGCCACGCCGGCTACCCGGCCACCATCCTGGACAACGTGCGCCCGGGCATGCCGGCCTACGAGGAAGAACTGTTCGGCCCGGCCGCGGCGATCCTGCGCGTGCGCGACGATGCCGAGGCGCTGCGCGTGGCCAACGACACCACCTTCGGCCTGGGCGGCAGCGTCTGGAGTGGCGATGCGGTGCGGGCGGAAAAGATCGCCCAGCAGCTGGAGTGCGGCGCGGCCTTCGTCAACGCCATCGTCAAGAGCGATGCGCGGCTGCCGTTCGGTGGCACCAAGCGCTCCGGCTTCGGCCGCGAGCTGGCCGACCACGGCATCCACGAGTTCATGAACATCAAGACCGTCTACGTCGCCTGATCGGCAAGCGGCGCAGCCCGCGTGTGGGAGTGCCGGCCCCTGGCCGGCGCTCCGTTCATCCCGGCAGGCCCACGCAGGCTGCTGTCAGAGCCAGCGCACCCGCTTGAACAACCGGTACAGGCCCACGCAGATCGCGCCCACGCCGATGATCATCGCCGGGTAGGCCCACGGCTGGTCCAGCTCGGGCATGTGGGTGAAGTTCATGCCGTACCAGCTGGTGATCAACGTCGGGGCGGCCAGCAACGCCGCCCAGGCACCCAGGCGTTTGACCGTCTCGCCCTGGGCCAGGGTCACCAGTGACAGGTTCACGCTCAACGCCGTGCCCAGCATCTCGCGCAGCGTATCGATCACGTCGCTGATCCGCACCGCGTGGTCGTGCACGTCGCGCAGGTACAGCTTGACCTCCTCGGGTACCAGCTCGCCCTGATAGCGCTTGATCTGCGCCAGCATGTCCTGCAACGGGGCCACGGCCATGCGCATCTTGTTGAGTTCGCGCTTCAACTCGTACAGACGCACCACGGTCTGGCGCTTGTAGCTGTCCGAGAAGATGTCCTTCTCCAGCAGCTCCAGTGTTTCGCGATACCGCTGGGTGATCGGCAGGTAGTTGTCCACCACGAAATCCAGCACCGCATACAGGCAGTACGACGGTCCCATGGTGCGCAGCAGCTCCGGCTCGCGTTCCACCCGCGCCCGCGGCGCGGCATAGGACAACGAGGCACCGTGGCGGACCGTGACCAGGAAGCGCGGGCCGAGGAAGGCGTGGGTTTCGCCGTACTGGATGCGCTCGTCCACCATCTGCGCCGTGGTCACCACCACGAACAGCGAGTTGCCGTAGGACTCCACCTTGGGCCGCTGGTGGGCGTTGCGCGCGTCTTCGATTGCCAGCGAGTGCAGGCAGAACTCTTCCTGCAGCTTCAACAGCACGCTGTCGGCCGGCTCGTACAGGCCCACCCAGACGAAGCCGTTGCCACTGTCGATGACATCGCTGATCGCATCCAGGCTGATGTCGTGGCGCTTGCCCTGGTCATCGTAGTGCACGCAGTTGATGACGCAGGGCGGATTGACCGGGGGCATATCGTGTTCCATGGGCAGCATCGTGCGTCAGTGCTCCGTGACGGGCAGGTCACGGCGCCACAGCACCCAGGCCAGGGCCAGGTGCACCGGCAGCAACAGTACGATCCACTGCAGGTTGACCTGCGCCTGCAGGGTCAGCCAGTGCAGCACCAGACCCAACGCGGCAAGGAGGGCGACTGCCCACGCCACTGCGCCGCACCAGCGGCCCGGGCGGCGACGGCGCAGCAGCGCGATCGCGCCCGGCAGCAGCGCCAGGCACAGCGGTGAGAGCACCAGCAGATTGCGGTTGGCCCATGCCGCCTGGTGCGCACTGAAGCCCCACAGGTAGGTGAGCAGGGCACCGGCGATGCCGCAGAACAGCCAGAACACCAGGGCCAGGCCGCCGAGCAGGGGCCAGCGGCGGCGCAGCGCCAGGGCCAGCACGCCGGCGGCGGCCAGCAGGCCACACAGCAGCCACGGCCACCAGTGGCGCGCCGACTCCCTGGGTTCGGGGGCGATGTGGTGCTCCAGCATCACGGTCTCGGCCATCACCAGCGGGCGGCCCTCGCTGTTGCGCACTTCGCGCAGCGCATCGGCCAGCCGCATCGGCACGAACGCTTCCTGCCAGCGCGACAACGGCTGGTCGGCGAAAGGCCCCAGGCCGATGTCGAAGGCCAGCCACATCCACGGCGAGGGCGAGGCCAGTCGCACCGATTCACTGCGGTAGGTGTTGCCGCGCGAGCGTCCGGACAACTGCGAGTGCAGGCTGCCGCCCATGGCCTGGTCGATGCTGTCGCGGACCATCGTGGCGCAGTTGGCGGTGTAGTAATCGTAGCGGTAGCGCGCATTTTCCGGCTTGGCCCGCTCGGCCAGCGCGGCCGCCAGCGCGCGTGCCTGGGCCGGTTCCAGGTCCAGCCACTGGATGCGGGCGCCGCGACCGGCCTGGCGGTAGTAGGACAGGTCTTCGGTGATCGGCAGGGCAACCAGGTAATACATCATCTCCCCGCGCACGAAGCGGCCGATGAAGTCCGATTCAGCCGGATCGAAGTAACCGAAGTTGTAGGACGTGGCCGTGCCGCTCGCCGGGTCCATCACCACCAGCGCATCGTGCCCGAAGCGCTCGAAGAAGACCTCGCCGGGCTGCATGGTGAGCACCCCGATCTGCGGCGCCGACGAGCCCTCGGTGCTGGCCGCGGCAGCGGCCGGCGGTGGCGGGGCGGCCGCCGGTGCCTGGGCCAGCGCCGCGAACGGCAGGCTGGCCAGGCTGAGCATCCACGACAGGAACAACAGGCGGCACGACGGCCACCGATTCAGCAGGGGCCGCATGGCGTGGATCAATCCTCGTTGTCCGTGTCCGCCGGCAGCACGGTCACGTGGAATGCCTGTACCCGGCGTGCGTCGGCACGCGCCACCCGGAACACGAAACGGTCCAGGCTGAGTTCGTCGCCGGTTTCGGGCAGGTGGCCGATCGCCTCGGTGACCAGGCCGCCGATGGTGTCGTAGTCGTCGTCGGGGAAGGTGGCGCCAAAGCGCTCGTTGAAATCCTCGATCGCGGTCAACGCATCCACCACATACTGGCCGTCAGCCTGGATGGCGATCTGCGCGGTGTGGTCCTCGGCTTCGTCATGCTCATCGTCGATCTCGCCGACGATCTGCTCCAGCACGTCTTCGATGGTGACCAGCCCGGCGACGCCGCCGTACTCGTCCACCACGATCGCCATGTGGTTGCGCGACAGCCGGAACTCCTTCAGCAGGACGTTGAGCTTCTTCGCTTCGGGGATCAGCACCGCCGGGCGCAGCAGTTCGCGGACGTTGGCCGGGCCGTGGTCGGCGACCACCCCGCGCAGCAGGTCCTTGGCCAACAGCACGCCAAGGATGTCGTCCTTGTTGTCGCCATGCACAGGGAAGCGCGAATGGCCGGACTCGACGACCTGCTTCATCAGGTCCAGGAACGGTGCCTCCACCGGCAGCGAGACCATCTGCGAGCGCGAGATCATCACATCGCCCACGGTCAGCTCGGCCACCGAGATGGCCCCTTCCATCATGCGCAGGGTATCGGCGGCGATCAGCCCGTCTTCCTGCGCGGTGTGCAGGACCGCCACCAGCTCGTCGCGGGTGTGGGGTTCGCCGGAGAAGGCAGAGGTCAGGCGTTCAAGCCAGCTGCGCTTCTTTTCATTTTGCTCCAGGTTGGAGCCACTACTGTCGTCTTCAGACATCTCTGGAAAAAAAGGCACCCGGCTAGCCGGGCGTTGGATTGGAGTCTAGCAGGATGCGGGGCGCTGTCAGCGCCTGCCGGCCACGGCCGTATTCACGCCCGGGGCGGGGCCGGCGGGGCCGCGGCGGCCGGAGCGGCAGCCGGGGCGGGTTCCTCCTCCGGCGGCAGGTCCAGGCTGTAGGTACAGCCGGCCAGGGTCTTGCCGGGGTGGGTCTTGACCGTGGACAGGCTCAGGATCACCGATTCGATCATCGGCTCGCCGGTGCGGGGGTCGGTGACATCGCGGCTGACCAGCTCGCGCCCGGCCATGAACTTGTCCGGGGTGTCCACCCCGTCCTCCAGCGCCAGCGACCGGGCCAGCGGGCGCGGGTCGGCCAGGTCCAGGATGGCCATGATGCTGGCCCCGGCCACCGCCACGTACTCGGTGCGCTGGCCGAACACGGTCAGCGGGGTGGCCAGGCGGAACTCGCTCATGAACTGGTTGGACTGCGGCAGCGGCTGCAGCCCGGCGGCCACCGCCTTGAGCGGGTCGGCCACCACCGGGGCCACGGCGGTGTAGTCGGCCAGGCCCTGGCGGCATTCGATCAGCGCGGCCAGGTCCAGCGGGGCAGCCGAGCCGGTGGCCGGCAGCAGGGCCAGCAGGCCCAGGCAGAAGGTCTTCAAGGCAGTCATCGCAGGTCCGTGGCTCGGGGCGGCTCAGTGCTCGTTGGCGTAAGGGTCGTCGATGCCCAGCTCGGCCAGGATGTCGCGCTCCAGCTGCTCCATCGCCTCGGCTTCCTTGTCGTCCTCGTGGTCCCAGCCCAGCAGGTGCAGCACGCCGTGCACGGTGAGGTGCGCATAGTGGGCATTGAGTGCCTTGGCCTGTTCATCGGCTTCGCGGGCCACCACCGGTGCGCAGATCACCAGGTCGCCCAGCAGCGGGAACTTGACGCCCTTGGGCAGGCCTTCGGGCACTTCGGCCGGAAAGCTCAGCACGTTGGTGGCGTAGTCCTTGCCGCGGTAGTGCCGGTTCAGCGACTGGCCTTCCTTGGCATCGACCAGGCGGATGGCCAGGTCGGCTTCACGGATGCGCCCCTTCAGTGCGGCGGCCACCCACTTGCGGAAACTCACCGCCGAGGGCAGCCCGGCGCGGGGCAGGGCGTAGCTGACGGCTACATCGAGGCGGACGGGGCCCTTGGTCATGGCGATACCGGCAGTTCAGATCAATCAGGAGGGCACAGTATCGCGCGTGCGGCGCTTCACTGCGACTTCCAGTCGTCGGCGTCGTAGTGGATCTCGATGACCGAGACGCCCGATGCGCGCTGATCCACCCCGGCCTCCTTCGCCGTGCCGTGGCAGTTGTAGCCCAGCTGCGTCGCCATCTGGGTGGCCAGCTGGACCGCGCCCTGTTCCGGCTTCGCCTTGGGGTCGACGTACATCGTGCTCGATGCGCAGCCGCCGACGTTGGCCACCTTCACGGCCGCGATCAGGCTGCGCGCGGCACGGTCGGCCAGGGTGTCGAACGCCTCGCGCGACATGCTGGCCTGGTCGGCCGAGATGCGCAGCTTTGCGTAGTAGAGCTGCTTGTAGAACAGATAGGCGCTGGAGTGCAGGGGCTGGTTGCTGGAGACGTGCTGCATGGACAGGCGCAGGCGCCTTCCATGGACCTGCTCGGCGTTGGCGATGGCCAGGATCACGGCCGTATCGATGTCGTTGGCGCCCTTGCGCAGCGCGGTGTCGGCACGAAGCGCAAACGGCGCCTCATCCAGCTCCTGCACATGGGCGTAGATGCCGGCGGCCTCGGCCTGCTTGAGCTCGCTGTGCAGGGCCTGCATGCCCGTTTCCACCGCCGTGGCCTCGTCCATGCGGCCACTCGGGTACACAAACACGCTCGCGGTCGCCTGCGGGGCGTCGCTGCTGCGATAGCCGAAGCCGGCGCCGGCCAGCTTGTTGGCCGGGTCGTAGCTGCTGCGTTCAAGCGTGAAGTCGTCCACCGACTGCGGCGCGATCACGTAGCTGGTTTCGATGTAGGCGCGGGCCGGCTCGGTCCGCGCGGTCCGCGCGATCGCCGTGACCGGCATGGCGGCGAGCAGGCACAGCGACAACCACAGGGACTTCTGGACCATGGCACTTCCTTTGCACGGTTCGGGTGTGGGCAGTCTACGGCTACTCCGCGCCGGGTTTCACCTGCTGGAGGTCACGGCGGTCGTAGGCGCTGACGATGCGTGCCACCAGCGGGTGGCGGACCACGTCGCGCGCCTCGAAGAAGGTGAAGCTCACCCCGTCCACATCGCGCAGTACCTCGATCGCATCGCGCAGGCCGGACTTCACATGCTTGGGCAGGTCGGTCTGGGTCAGGTCGCCGGTGACCACCGCGGTCGAGCCGAAGCCCAGCCGGGTCAGGAACATCTTCATCTGTTCCACCGTGGTGTTCTGCGCCTCGTCCAGGATCACGTAGGCATCGTTGAGCGTGCGTCCGCGCATGTAGGCCAGCGGTGCGATCTCGATGACGTTCTTTTCCAGCAGCTTGATCACCTTCTCCACGCCCAGCATTTCATACAGCGCGTCGTACAGCGGGCGCAGGTACGGGTCTACCTTCTGGCTGAGGTCGCCGGGCAGGAAGCCCAGCTTTTCGCCGGCTTCCACCGCCGGGCGCACCAGGATCAGCCGCTGCACGCGCGCCTCGTTCAACGCCTCCACCGCACTGGCCACGGCCAGGAAGGTCTTGCCGGTGCCGGCCGGGCCGATCCCGAAGTTGATGTCGTGGGTGGTGATCTGGTGCAGGTAACGGGCCTGGTTGGCGCCCCGCCCACGCACCGTGCCGCGCTTGACCTTGATCGTCACGTCCTGCGCTTCGTAGGCTCGCTCGACCACCTGGTCCAGGTTGGCCTGGTTCAGGCGCAGGTGGATGGCATGGTTGTCGAACACCACCTCGGCCGCCTCCTGGTACAGCGCCTCGATCAGGATCTGCGCCGCTTCGGCGACGCGGCGCGGGCCGGTCACGCGGAACACCGCGCCACGGTTGGCGATCTCCACGCCGAGCTTGAGTTCGATCTGGCGCAGGTGCTCGTCGAACGGGCCGGCCAGGTTGGCCAGGCGCTCGGTGTCTTCAGGAACCAGGGTGAAATCGCGTTGGGACAGTGCCGTCATTGCAGGAGGGCGACCGGCGTTGCAACGACCCGGCCGCAGGATAGGGAAAGGAAGCACAGGGTAGCGCGCGGGTACCCTGGCCGCTACAGCGCCCGGCGGCACGGGCGTGCAGCGGCGCCCGACCGCTGACCCGGCCTTCACGGAGGTGTGCGCAAGGTGACGACGTATCCCTCCTGCCGAGGCCTTTTCGATGCCCCGCGTCGTGTACGTGTTGCGTCGCTGCGTGCCGCTGGCCGTGCTGCCGCTGCTGCTGGCCGCCTGCGGCGAACGCGAGCCAGCCGCCCTGGGTACGCTGGAATGGGACCGCATCAGCGTGCCCGCACCGGCCGCCGAAACCATCGTTGCCGTGCAGGTACGCGAAGGCCAGCGGGTACGTGCGGGCACCTCGCTGCTGCAACTGGAACCGACCCGTACCGCGGCGCAGCTGCAGGCGTTGCAGGCGCAGTCGCAGCAGGCCGGGCAGGCGCTGCTTGAACTGCGCAACGGACCGCGCCGCGAGGACGTCGCCCAGGCCCAGGCCAACCTTGCCGCCGCGCGCGCGCAGGCCGACGATGCCTCGGCCTATTACGCGCGCCTGCAGCCATTGGGACGGCAACGGCTGGTGGCTGCCGCCGATGTCGATCGCGCCCGCGCCGCCGCCGGCAATGCGCAGGGCGTGGTGCGCGCGGCCGAGCAGGCGCTGCTGGCGCTGCAGCACGGCACCCGGGCGGAACAGGTGGCACAGGGCGAGGCGGCGTTGCAGGCGGCCCAGGCGCAGGCATCCGCGCAGGCGGTCACCCTGCGCAAGCTGGACCTGCTGGCGCCGCGCGATGGCCGGATCGATGCGTTGCCCTACAAGCTGGGCGACCAGCCCCCGGTCGGCGCGCCGCTGGTGGTGATGCTGGTGGGCGAGCGCCCCTATGCGCGGGTCTACCTGCCCGAGGCGCTGCGCCTGCGCGTCACCCTGGGCCAGGCGGCGCGGATCCAGCTGCAGGGCCGCGCCGGCACCCTGGCCGGGCGCGTGCGCAGCATCCGCAGCGACCCCGGTTTCACCCCGTACTACGCGCTGAGCGGCAGCGATGCGGCGCGCCTGAGCTGGCTGGCCGAGATCGAACTCAGTGCCGACAACGATGCTGCGCGCATGGCCGATCTGCCGGCGGGCATCCCGCTGCAGGTCGAGTTTTGAACAGTGCCGCCGCCAGCACCGCGCCGGCGGCCGGCAGCGAGACCGCGCCGGCGATCCGCGCGCGCGGGCTCACCAAGCGCTTCGGCGACCAGCTCGCGGTCGACCATGTGGACCTGAGCGTGCCACGCGCCAACGTCTACGGTTTCCTCGGTCCGAACGGCTCGGGCAAGTCCACCACCATCCGCATGCTGTGCGGCCTGCTCACCCCCACCGAGGGCGACATCGACGTGCTCGGGCTGCGCATCCCCGAGCAGGCCGAGGCGCTGCGCCCGCGGATCGGCTACATGACCCAGCGCTTCTCGTTGTTCGATGACCTGAGCGTGCGCGAGAACCTGGAGTTTCTCGCCGCCGTGCAGGACATCCCGCGTGCCGCCGCCCGCCAGCGCATCGACGACCTGGTCGAGCATTACCATTTCCAGGATCGCCAGAAGCAGCTGGCCGGCACCCTGAGCGGGGGCCAGAAACAGCGCCTGGCGCTGGCCGGTGCGGTGATCCAGCAGCCGGAGCTGTTGTTCCTGGACGAGCCGACCAGCGCGGTGGATCCGGAATCGCGGCGCGATTTCTGGGAAAAGCTCTTCGACCTGGCCGATGCCGGGACCACCCTGCTGGTCTCCACCCACTACATGGACGAAGCCGAGCGCTGCCACCGGCTGGCCATCCTCGACCGTGGCGTGCTGGTCGCCGACGGCAGCCCGGGCGAGCTCACCGCCGCATTGCAGGGCCGCACCCTGGAGGTGATCGCCCGCCAGCCGCGGCAGGCGCAGCGATTGCTGGCCGGCCTGCCGGGCGTGCTCAGCGTGGCCCAGATCGGTAACGCGCTGCGCGTGCTGCTGGCACACGACGGCCCGGACCAGGCGCGCATCGGCCAGGCGCTGCGCAGCGGCGGGCAGGGCGCCGAGGTAGCGCACGTTCCGGCCAACCTGGAAGACGTGTTCGTCTCGGCCACCCGCGGCCGCGAGGACGCTTCGACGGCGGCCTCGCCATGAACCTGCGCCGGTTGTGGGCGATCGTGCTCAAGGAGCTGCGGCAGATGCGCCGGGACCGCGTCACCCTGGCGATGATCGTGGGCATTCCGGTGATGCAGCTGGTGCTGTTCGGTTATGCGATCAACCTCAATCTGCGCCACCTCGACACCGGCATCGCCGACCAGGCCGGGACCTCGGCTTCGCGCGCGCTGCTGATGGACATGGTGGCCACCGGGGTGATCACCCCGATCCTGCGCGTGGACACCCCCGAGCAGTTGATGCATGCGTTGCGCGAGGGCCGGATCAGTGTCGGGGTGGTGGTGCCGCCGGATTTCGAACGGCGCGTCCATGAGGGCCGCGAGGCGGTGCAGGTGCTGGTCGATGGCAGTGACACCGTGGTGCAGAGTGCGGCGGTGCAGCTGGCCCAGCTGCCGCTGCAGTCCCGGCCGCTGGCCAACACCGGGCCACTGCAGGCCGGCGCGGCAGCCACGGCCGGCCAGATCAGCGTGGTGGCCTTCTACAACCCGCAGCGGCGCTCGGCGATCAACATCGTGCCCGGCCTGATCGGCATCATCCTCACCATGACCATGGTGATGTTCACCGCGGTGGCGATCGTGCGCGAACGCGAGCGCGGCAACATGGAGCTGCTGATCGCCACGCCGCTGAGCAGCAGCGAGCTGATGATCGGCAAGGTGCTGCCGTACGCGGTGATCGGGCTCATCCAGACCACGCTGGTGCTGGTGCTGGGCATGTGGCTGTTCGACGTGCCGGTGCGCGGCAGCGTGCTGGATGTCTACCTGGCCGCGATGCTGCTGATCACCGCCAACCTGGCCCTGGGCCTGCTCATCTCGACCAAGGCGCAGTCGCAGTTCCAGGCCATGCAGATGACCATGTTCGTGTTCCTGCCCTCGATCCTGCTGTCCGGCTTCATGTTCCCGTTCGCCGGCATGCCCCGGGGCGTGCAGTGGCTGGCCGAGGTGCTGCCGCTGACGCATTTCCTGCGCCTGGTGCGCGGCATCATGCTGCGCGGCGCGCGCTGGTGGGAGCTGTGGCCGGAAGTGCTGGCGCTGCTGGCCTTCATCGCGGTGATGATGACCCTGGCGATCCTGCGCTTCCGCAAGCGGCTGGATTAGGCGCGGCCGACCCGCGGTCGGCCGCTGCCGGTGTCCATGCCGTTACGCCGTCACCATCCGCGCGCGCAGCGAGTTGCTGTAGGCCTCGGTGATCACCACATCCACGAACTGGCCGATCAGGCGCGGGTGCCCGGGGAAGTTCACCGAGCGCATGTTCTCGGTCTTGCCGGTCAGCTCGTTCGGATCGCGCCTGGACGGGCCTTCCACCAGCACGGTCTGTACGGTGCCGACCATCCTGGCCGAGATCCCGGCGGCATGTTCGTTGATCCGGGCCTGCAGGCGCGACAGCCGCGCATGCTTTTCGGCATCGCTGATCGTGTCTTCCAGGTCCGCGGCCGGGGTGCCGGGGCGGCGCGAATAGATGAAGGAGAAACTGTGGTCGAAGCCGATCTCCTCGATCAGCTTCATGGTCTTTTCGAAATCGGCCTCGGTTTCACCGGGGAAGCCCACGATGAAGTCCGAGCTGATCGAGATGTCCGGGCGCACCGCGCGCAGCTTGCGGATCTTGGCCTTGAACTCCAGCGCGGTGTAGCCGCGCTTCATCGCCGACAACACGCGGTCGCTGCCGGCCTGCACCGGCAGGTGCAGGAAGTTGGCCAGCTGCGGCACGTCACGGTAGGCATCCACCAGCGAGTCGCTGAACTCCAGCGGGTGGGAGGTGGTGAAGCGGATCCGGCCGACCCCGTCGATCTCGGCGATCGTGCGGATCAGCAGCCCCAGGTCGGCGAACTCACCGTCGCCATAGGGCCCGCGATAGGCGTTGACGTTCTGGCCGAGCAGGTTGATCTCACGCACGCCCTGGGCGGCCAGTTGCGCCACCTCCACCACCACGTCCTCGAACGGGCGGCTGACCTCGGTGCCGCGGGTGTAGGGCACCACGCAGAACGAGCAGTACTTGGAGCAGCCTTCCATGATCGACACGAACGCCGAACCGCCCTCGGCGCGTGGCTCGGGCAGGCGGTCGAACTTCTCGATCTCCGGGAAGCTGATGTCCACCTGCGACGTGCCCGATTCGCGCCGCTGCCGGATCAGCTCGGGCAGCCGGTGCAGGGTCTGCGGGCCGAACACCAGGTCCACGTGCGGGGCGCGCTTGATGATCGCCTCGCCTTCCTGGGAGGCCACGCAGCCGCCCACGCCGATGATCACGCCGCGGCCGTTGTTCTTCAGCGCCTTCCAGTAGCCCAGCTGGCTGAACACCTTCTCCTGCGCCTTCTCGCGGATCGAGCAGGTGTTCATCAGCAGCACGTCGGCCTCGGCCGGGTCGTCGGTCAGCTCCAGGCCTTCGGCGGCGGCCAGCACGTCGGCCATCTTGGACGAGTCGTACTCGTTCATCTGGCAACCGTGGGTCTTGATATAGAGCTTGCCGCGCACCGGGCCCTGCACCTGCGGCCGGGTGCCAGGCAGGGGGACCAGGTCGGGGCGGGGCGAATCGGGTGAGGCGGAGGCAGGCAGGGCGGAGCCGGCCGAAGTCGGCACGGTCGAAGCTGGCGTCCCGGTCATGGCGCTTATTCCAGTCGGGTGGGCGGGCAGGCAGCCGGAAAGGCTGCGGAGAAGCCGGCCATTGTACCCGCAAGGGCCGCCGCCGCCGGTCCCGGGCGTCAAAGACTTGGCAACGCAGCCTTAACTTGGGACACTCGCGCCCATGAAGGGGATCTTGGGGATCTTTGCGCTGGCCTTGGCTGCGCTGACCGCTATGCCGGCCAGTGCGGGCACGCTGTACAAGTGCGTCGGCGGCGACGGGGTGCCCAGCTACGTCAGCAAGCGCATTTCCGGGGCCAGCTGCAGCGTGGTCAGCAGCTACCGCCCCGATCGCAGCGCGCCGCGGCGCTACGTCGCGCCGGCCGCCCCGGTCCCCGCGCCAGCACCGGCGACCGCCGTGGCTGCCAGCCCGGCCAGGGCCGATGGCGCCGACGCCGCCACCGCCCTGACCGCCAGCGCCCCCGCGCCCGCGGCGACCGTACTGACCGCCCCGGCGGCGGCAGCGCCCGCACCCCGCACCGGCAAGGCCGGCCGGGTGGTCAACGGCCAGGTCTATTCCTACATGAAGGACGGGGTACGCCACTACACCAGTGCCCGTCCGGCGCAGCTGGCCAGCCTCGGCCAGGTCCGCACCATCCATTACAGCTTCATCGAGCGCTGCTACGCCTGCGGGGCCAACCCCGGCGTCAACTTCGGCTCGGTGCGGCTCAACACCACCGCCTTCCAGAGCGAGATCACCGCCGCCGCCCGCGAGTTCGGGGTGGAGGAGGCCGTGGTGCGCGCCATCATCCATGCCGAGTCGGCCTACAACCCCACCGCGCTCAGCCGCGCCGGCGCGCAGGGCCTGATGCAGCTGATGCCGCCCACCGCGCGCCGCTTCGGCGTCACCGATTCCTATGACGCAGCGCAGAACATCCGCGGCGGCGTGCAGTACCTGTCCTGGCTGCTCAAGCGCTTCAATGGCAACCTCACCCTGGCGGCGGCCGGCTACAACGCCGGCGAGGGCGCGGTCGACCGGCACGGCGGCGTGCCGCCCTACAGCGAGACCCAGTACTACGTGAAGCGGGTGGCGCAGCTGGCCGAACGCTACCGTGGCGCCCAGGCCACCACCCAATGAGCCGTCGCGCCGATGGCGCTCACCGGCCTTCATGCCGTAATGTCCTCCCGTGATGTCGTTGCGTAGTACCGCGTTGTGTGGCCGACTTCGGTTCAGCTACACTCGCGGCTGATTCAATGTGGACTGGCCCCCACCGGTCCACTGGCAGCCTCAAGCTACCTAAATCAATATCGGAGTGCCGGATGGCCAACGATGGGGTAAACGATCCAGTCAACACCGGACGTCGACGATTCCTTTCAGCAACCACTGCGGTGGTCGGAGCGGTCGGCGTCGGATTTGCAGCGGTACCGTTCATCAAGTCCTGGAATCCCAGCGCCCGCGCCAAACTGGCCGGTGCCCCTGTGATTGCCGATATCAGCGCCCTGCAGGAAGGCCAGCGACTGGTCATGGAGTGGCGTGGGCAGCCGATCTGGATCGTCAAGCGGTCCAAGGCGATCCTGGATGCGCTGCACGGCCTGGACGACCGCCTGAAGGATCCCGAGTCGGGCGAGAAGGACCAGCAGCCGGAGTACGTGCTCAAGCAGAATCCCGAATTCCGCTCGATCAAGTCCGAGGTCTCGGTGCTGGTCGGGCTGTGCACCCACCTGGGCTGTTCGCCGGAAATGGTCGCCGAGATCCGTCCCGAGCCCTACGACCCGCAGTGGAAGGGCGGTTACTTCTGCCCGTGCCACAAATCACGCTTCGACATGTCCGGTCGCGTGTTCAAGGATGTCCCGGCGCCGATCAACCTGCTGGTGCCGCCGCACCATTACCAGGACGACAACACCATCATCATCGGCGTTGACCCGCAGGGGGCGGCTTGATCATGGCCAACATCCTTACCCGCACCGCCACCGGCGTGGCCGACTGGGTCAACGCACGCGCCCCCGGCCTGATGCCGGTGTACCGCAAGCACGTGAGCGAGTACTACGCGCCGAAGAACTTCAACCTCTGGTACTACTTCGGTTCGTTGGCGCTGCTGATCCTGGTCAACCAGATCGTGACCGGCATCTTCCTTACCATGCACTACAAGACCAGTGCGGCCGAGGCGTTCAACTCCATCGAATACATCATGCGTGATGTCGAGTGGGGCTGGCTGATCCGTTACATGCACTCCACCGGTGCCTCGCTGTTCTTCATCGTGGTCTACCTGCACATGTTCCGCGGCCTGCTCTACGGCAGCTACCAGAAACCGCGCGAGCTGGTGTGGATCCTCGGCATGCTGATCTACCTGGTGCTGATGGCCGAGGCCTTCATGGGCTACGTGCTGCCGTGGGGGCAGATGTCGTTCTGGGGCGCCAAGGTCATCATCTCGCTGTTCGGGGCGATCCCGGTGATCGGCAGCGGCCTGACCGAATGGATCATGGGCGACTACCTGCCCAGCGACGCCACGCTCAACCGCTTCTTTGCCCTGCACGTGATCGCGCTGCCGCTGGTGCTGTTGCTGCTGGTGGTGCTGCACCTGGGCGCGCTGCACGAAGTGGGTTCCAACAACCCCGACGGGGTGGAGATCAAGAAGGGCCCCAAGGGCAACCGCTGGTCGGCCACCGCGCCTGCCGACGGCATCCCGTTCCACCCGTATTACACGCTCAAGGATGGGGTGGGCGCCGGCTTCCTGCTGGTCATCGCCGCCTTCATCATCTTCTTCGCCCCGGCCTTCGGCGGACTGTTCCTGGAGCACGACAACTTCACCGAGGCCAACCGCCTGGTCACCCCCGAGCACATCAAGCCGGTCTGGTACTACACCCCGTACTACGCGATGTTGCGCGTGGTGCCCAACAAGCTCGGCGGGGTGATCGTGATGTTCTCGGCGATTGCCATCCTGTTCCTGGTGCCCTGGCTGGACCGCGCACGGGTCAAGTCCTACCGCTACCGCGGCTGGCTCTCGCGCGTGCTGCTGGGTGTGTTCGCGGTGTGCTTCGTGTGGCTGGGCGTGATCGGCTCGGGCCCGGGCACCGACGCGCACGAGACCTACGTCGGGCGCGTGCTGACCTTCCTGTACTTCGCCTTCTTCATCACCATGCCGGTATGGACCAGGCTGGACAGGACCAAACCGGTACCGGATCGGGTGACCACGCATGACTGACCACTGGATTGTCCGGCTGGCCTGCGCGGCCGCCCTGATGCTGGCCACCAGCCTGGCCGGCGCCGCCGAGGGCGGGCAGACCCTGCAGGCCGGCAACGACCTCGGCGACCGCGCCTCCCTGCAACGCGGCGCGCAGCTGTACATGAACTACTGCTCCGGCTGCCATGCGCTCAAGTACCTGCGCTATTCGCGGATGGGCCAGGACCTGGGGCTGAGCGAAGAGGAGGTCATGAACAACCTCAACTTCACCGGTGTGCCGATCGGCGAACCGGTCCCGGTCACCCTGCCCAAGGCCCAGGCCGAAAAGTGGTTCGGCAAGATGCCGCCGGACCTGAGCCTGATTGCACGGGTGCGTGGCAGCGACTGGATCTACACCTACCTCAAGTCGTTCTACCTCGACCCGAGCCGGCCGCTGGGCTGGAACAACCGGCTGTTCCCGAACGCCTCCATGCCCAATCCCCTGTGGGAGATGCAGGGCCTGCAGCATGCCGTGCACGGCAAGCCGGAAAGTCCCGGTGCCGACGCGCCGGTGACCGGGCTGAGGATCGAGCAGCCGGGCAACGTCGACCCGGCCCAGTACGACCAGGCGGTGCGCGACATCACCAACTTCCTCGAGTACGCCGGCGAACCGGCCGCGCTCAAGCGCCAGAAGCTCGGCGTCTGGGTGATCCTGTTCCTGGCCCTGCTCACCTTCCTGGCCTACCTGCTCAAGAAGGAATACTGGAAGGACGTGCACTGAGCACCATCGCGCCGCCGAGCATGGATCGATCCGCTCGCGGGTCGATCGGCCTATTGGCTTTTGTGATGGGCAGTTGCACACTCGGGTACTGTGACGACCGTCGGCAATGGGCTGGCGGCGCCGATACGACCGGCGGTTACCGGTCGTTGGAGAGCCTTTGATGGCGGCGAGCGTACGCATGCGGAACACCCTGACGCTGTTTTCCTCGAACGACGATGTCCTGTGCCATCGCGTGCGCCTGGTACTGGCGGCCAAGGGCGTGACCTACGACTTCGTCCCGGTCGACCCGCAGAATCCGCCCGAGGATCTCATCGACCTCAATCCGTACCATTCGGTGCCGACCCTGGTCGAGCGCGAGCTGGTGCTGTACGCGGCCTCGGTGGTCAGCGAGTACCTGGACGAGCGGTATCCGCACCCGCCGCTGATGCCGGTCGATCCGCTCTCCCGCGCCCGCATCCGCCTGGCGATGCTGCGCATCGAACACGACTGGGTGCCGCAGGTGCAGGCCATCCAGCTGGGCAACAAGACCCAGGCCGAAGCCGGGCGCAAGCGCCTGAAGGAACTGCTCACCAGCGCAGTGCCGCTGTTCAAGGCCAGCAAGTTCTTCCTCAACCCGGAAATGAGCCTGGCCGACTGTGCGATGGCGCCGATCATCTGGCGGCTGCAGTCGCTGGACGTGCCGCTGCCCAAGGATGGCAAGTCGATCGAGGACTACGGCAACCGCATCTTCCGCCACCCGGGCTTCATCCGCAGCCTCACCGATCAGGAAAAGAAGCTGCGCGACCTGCCCAGCTGAGCGGGGCCTTCGGGCGCGGCTGACTGCATCGGTGCTTTACGCCTGGCGCGCGGTTGCTGACCGGCGGCGGTGCGGGCGCGTACACTTGTCACTACGCAATTGGATCCCCGCAGCCGAGCATGGCTTGGCTCTACCCCATGACTGAAGACACTTTCCGCATGACCAGCCACCGTCCGTACCTGCTGCGGGCCCTGGTGGAATGGATCAACGACAACGAGCTGACGCCGCACATCCTGGTCGACGCCGGCATGCCCGGCGTGCAGGTGCCGCAGAGCGCGGTAAAGGATGGCAGGGTGGTGTTGAACATCGCCGAGCGCGCCGTGGTGCGCCTGCACATCGACAACGAGAGCGTGAGCTTCTCGGCGCGTTTCTCCGGCACCAGCTACCCGGTGCAGGTGCCGATCTCGGCGGTGCTGGCCGTCTACGCCCGCGAAACCGGGCAGGGCATGGCCCTGCCGGACGACATCCCCGGCCACGATCCCGGCCCGGACGATGAGCTGCCGCCCGATGACAGCCCGACCCCGCCCGATGACGCCCCGCCCAAGCCCAGCGGCCGCCCGCATCTGCGCGTAGTCAAGTAACCCACGATGGCCGCCGCGAGGCGGCCATTGCACATGCGGCGCCGACCGCGGGGCGGCCGCGCATGCGTCCTGCGCAGATCAGACGTCTTCGGCGTCGCGGGTATCCACGGTGCGTCGGATCTCGCTGATCCGCGCCGCCGACGGCCCGACGAAGGCCACCAGTTCGTCGCCACGCAGCACCATGCGACCGGTGTGGCGGTCCACCCCGTCATGCGAGTACTCGAACTTGAAGGTGCGCTCCCAGCCCAGCCAGCCATTGGGCTTGCGGCAGACGCGCAGGCCGGTGCCGTGCACGCTCTGGTCCAGCCATTGCACATCGGCCGCCCGGCACGCGTTGCGGCCCAGTTCGCCGGCACGCTCGGCAGCGGCGCGCGAGGCATTCCAGAACGCGTAGGCGAGCGCGCCGCCGATCATCAACAGAATCAAACTGGGCATCGGCGACTCGGCGCATCCAGGAGGGTGGAAGCTTCAAGATGGCGACGAACCCGGCGCGGATCAAGCCGGCGCGGCGGCGGGCTCATCCGCTACGCGCGGGCAGCGTGGCCGGCGCGGTCGTCTGCGGCGGCGGGGCCGCGGGCTGTGGCGGCGCTGCGGGAGCCGGTGATGCCCCGGCGGGCGGCGCCAGGGGCTGCGGGGTCCGTGGCAGGCCCGGCGCTCCCGCGGCATCGCCCTGCATCGCCGGTGGCGGCAGGGCGGTCGGTGCGGTCGCCACCAGTTTCAACAGGGCGGCCCAGTCCTGGCGGTTGAAGCTGCATTCCTCCTCGCGACCGGGCGTACAGCCCGGATCGACGCCATCACTGGCACCGGCCCTGGCCGGCGGCAGCTCGATCCGGCCGCTGCGGTCCAGGCCGAGCTTGCGCATGGCCACGGTGTTCATCACATTGCCGCCGATCAGATACAGGGTGCGGTCACCGCCCATGTTGGCGGCGATCACCACCTCGCAATGCGACTTCCAGTGGCCCACCGCGCCACTGCCCAGCGACTGCACCAACCCGCTGTAGCTCAAGGTCTCGCGGCGATCGCGCAGATAACAGAGCAGGTCGCCCGGCGCCGGTTTTTCCTGCGCGGGGTCGGCCATCCGATACGGCCCGTTGTTCTGGTAGGCCGCGCGGATGTAGTCGATGTGGCGCGGCGAGCGGGTGAAGCCGGGCACGCTGGCGCGGGTCATCACCCAGGAGATGAAGGCTGCCGACCACGGGTTGTCGATCAGGAACGCACGGCAGTCGCTGTCGGTGTAGCGCGTGCCCGGCGGGGCCATGCAGCTGGATGCGCCGGGCTGGCTGCCCATCGGCGACAGCGTGCCGCTCTGCCACCAGTAGCCGACCACGCGCTGCCACGCCACCAGGCCGTTGTCGGCCAGATGCACATCCTCCGCTTCGGTCACGCTCAGGCTCGCGGCGCGGCCATCGCGATCGATGAAGGGGCGGTACCACAGCCGGTGCTCGTTGCAGGCGGTCTGCACGATACTCACCGCCAGCGGGCTCAGCCCGAAACGTGGCGGGATATCGCAGACTTCGGCGGCCGCTGCGGCGGCGGGCAGCAGCGCCAGCGGCGACAGGCATGCAAGCAGGAGCAAGGGGCGCATGCGCGCTCTCCGTGTGGGGGCAGGGCAAGCCTCGCAGACCCGGCCTGCCGACCCCGTGAACGCCGCGCGCCTGGCCGTTACGACCGATGGCGCTGCGCTCCCGCCCGCGCCGGTGCGCGCGGTGCCATCAACAGGCAGGTGCCGACCGTGGGTCGGCAGGTGGTTCAACCCGGCGGGTCGCCGAGCTTCAATGACAGGTCGATGGCCTGCACATGCTTGGTCAGCCCGCCGATCGAGATGCAGTCCACGCCGTCTTCGGCGATCGCACGCAGTCCGTCCAGGCCGACGCTGCCGGACACCTCCAGCGGGATCGCCCCGGCGGTGATGCGGACCGCCTCGCGGCGCATGTCCGCGTCGAAGTCATCGATCAGGATGCGCTCGCACCCCACCGCCAGCGCTTCGCGCAACTGGTCCAGGTCCTCCACCTCGACCACCAGCGGCAACTGCGGCCACTGCGCGCGCGCGGCGTGCACCGCCGCGCCCAGCGAGCCGGCGGCGCGGATGTGGTTTTCCTTCAGCATCACCGTGTCGAACAGGCCCATCCGGTGGTTGTCGCCGCCACCGCAGCGCACCGCGTATTTCTGCGCCACGCGCAGCCCGGGCAAGGTTTTGCGGGTGTCCAGGATGCGTGCCCGGGTACCGGCCACGGCCGCCACGTGGCGCGCGGTGGTGGTGGCCGTGCCCGACAGGGTCTGCAGGAAGTTCAGCGAGGTGCGCTCGGCACTGACCAGGCTGCGGTTGCGCCCGTGCAGGATCGCCAGCACCGTGCCGGCGGTGACATGCTCACCCTCGGCCACCCGCCAGTCGATCCAGACCTGCGGGTCGAGTGCGCGATGGGTCGCATCGAACCACGGTCGTCCCGCGATCACCGCGTCCTGCTTGCACAGCAGGTAGGCGCGGTCGGGGCGGTCGGGCAGCAGCGCGGCGGTGACATCGCCGCTGCCGATGTCCTCGGCCAGCGCCCGCGCCACATCGGCGGCCACGCCTGCGGCATCCGGTGCCGCCACCTGGGCCGGGCTCATTTTTCCGGAAAATCGGCGATCTGCGCGGTGGCGATGGCCTCTTCGGCCAGCAGCACCGGGATGCCGTCATCGACGCGGAACACCTGCTTGCGGTCGCGGGTCAGCAGCGCCTCGCGCAGGGCCAGCGTCTGCGGACTGCCGTCGGCCTTGACCACGGCACCGGCGCCGATCGCGCGGTTGAGCGCCTCCAGGCCCTTGGCATCGAGCAGGGACAGGGGCTGGCGGGTGTCGGGCGAACACAGCAGGTCGAGCAGCTTGCGATCCATGGATTCTTCGTCTTGCGTGGAAGATGGCTAGAATACGTCTTTAAGGCAGGTGACGGCCAATGACCCCCAACCAATCCGCGCCGCTCGTCGGCATCGTCATGGGTTCCCGCTCCGACTGGGAAACCATGCAGCACGCCGCCCAGAAGCTGGATGCGCTCGGCGTTCCCTACGAAGTGAAAGTGGTCTCGGCGCACCGCACGCCGGACGTGCTGTTCACCTATGCCGAGCAAGCCGGCGAGCGTGGCCTGCGCGCGATCATCGCCGGTGCCGGGGGCGCGGCCCACCTGCCGGGCATGATCGCGGCCAAGACCGCGGTGCCGGTGCTGGGCGTGCCGGTGCAGTCCAAGGCCCTCAACGGCATGGATTCGCTGCTGTCGATCGTGCAGATGCCGGCCGGTATCCCGGTGGCCACCTTCGCCATCGGCAATGCCGGTGCCTCCAACGCGGCGCTGTTCGCCGCGGCCATGCTTGCCCCGGAACAGCCGGCGATCGGCCAGGCGCTGGATGCCTTCCGCGCCCGCCAGACCGAAGACGTCATGGCCCACGACGATCCGCGTCAATGAAGATGAAGACCGTTGGCATCCTCGGGGGCGGGCAGTTGGCCCGCATGATGGTGCTGGCCGGCGCTCCGCTGGGCCTGCGCTTTGAACTGTTCGACCCGGCCGCCGACGCCTGCGGTGCCCAGCTGGCGCCGCAGCAGGTGGCCGCGTTCGAGGACGAGGCGGCGCTGGCCGCCTTCGCCGGGCGGGTGGACGTGGTCACCTTCGATTTCGAGAACGTGCCCGCGCACAGCGCCCGTTTCCTGGCCGAGCGCGTGCCGGTGTATCCCAACCCGGATGCGCTGGCCGTGGCCCAGGACCGGCTGAGCGAGAAGACCCTGTTCCAGCAGCTGGGCATCCCGCTGCCGCCGTTCGCCGATATCCGCAGCCGCGACGAGCTGGCCGCCCGGGTCGCCGAGTTCGGCATGCCGTGCATCGTCAAGACCCGCCGCCTGGGCTACGACGGCAAGGGCCAGTTCCGCATCCGCAGCGCCGCCGACATCGATGCCGCCTGGGCGACCCTGGGTGACTACGTGGACAGGACCGGGCTGATCCTGGAAGGCTTTGTCGCCTTTGATCGCGAAGTCAGCGTGGTTGCCGTGCGCGGCCGCGATGGCGAGTTCCGCGCCTGGCCGGTGACCGGCAACTGGCATGTCGATGGCGTGCTGTCGGCCAGCCTGGCCCCGGCCCAGCTCGGCCCGGACCTGCATGCGGCCGCGATCGGCCACGCCCGCGCGCTGGCCGAGCGCCTGGACTACGTCGGCGTGTTCGCGCTGGAGCTGTTCTGCCGAGGCGAGGAGCTGCTGGTCAACGAGATGGCGCCGCGCGTGCACAACTCCGGCCACTGGACCCTCGAAGGCAGCGAAACCTCGCAGTTCGAGAACCACCTGCGCGCGGTGCTGGGCCTGCCGCTGGGCGATACCCGCATGCTGGGCCACGCGTGCATGCTCAATTGGCTGGGGTCCATGCCCGACGCGGCGGCTGTCCTGGCCCAGCCCGGCGGGCATTGGCACGACTACGGCAAGCAGCCGCGCGAGGGCCGCAAGGTCGGCCATGCCACGCTGCGCGAGGACGAACCAGCCGCGTTGGCGCAGGCACTGGAGAACGTCGGCGCGCAGCTGGATCGCCTCGCCCAGGTCGCCCCGGTGGTGGCAGCGCTGCGCGGGTAGGGCGGGGGAGGGCGTGGTCCCGGGCAGGGGCCGGCCGTGGGTCGGCAGCCACGTGCCCGGGCCGCTGCCTCAATCGCGCAGCTGCGCGGCCACGAAATCCCAGTTGACCAGCTTCCAGAACGCCTCCAGGTAGCGGGCGCGCTCGTTCTGGTAATCGGTGTAGTAGGCGTGTTCCCACACGTCGCAGGCCAGCAGCGGGGTGCTCTGCCCGGTCAGCGGCGTGCCGGCGTTGCGCGTGATCTGGATGGCCAGTGCCCCGGTCGGGTGCTGCACCAGCCACACCCAGCCCGAGCCGAACAGCCCCAGTGCGCTGCGGTCGAATTCTTCGCGCAGCCGGCGCACGTCGCCGAAGTGGCGGGTGACCAGCTCGGCCAGGCGGTCCTTGGGATCGCCGCCGCCGCGCGGGTGCAGGCACTGGAAGTAGAAGGCATGGTTCCAGGCCTGGGCGGCCGCATCGAACAGGCTGCCCTGGCTCTGCCGCACGATGTCCTCCAGCGGCAGCTCGGCCAGCTCGGTTCCCTCGATGCGTGCATTGACCGCCTCGATGTAGCCGCGGTGGTGGCGGCCGTGGTGCAGGTCCAGCGTCTCGGCCGACAGGTGCGGCTGCAGGGCGGTGCGGTCGTAGGGCAGTCGGGGCAGTTCGAGGGGCATGGCAGGCGACGGATTGGGGAGAGGGGCGCCGGAAGGCTTACAATGGCGCTGAGGGAAGTCTAGCCGACCGGCCAGGTCGGGTTGTCCCACCTGCAGGGAGAGTCGTTGTGGCGGTGATGCAGCAGATCCAGTCCGAAGTGGAGCGTTACCCCCTCGTGTTGTTCATGAAGGGCACCCCGCAGTACCCCATGTGCGGCTTCTCCAGCCGGGCCATCCAGGCCCTGATGGCGGCCGGCGCGGTCGCGCTGCGCACCGTCAACGTGCTCGAGGAGCCGGAGATCCGCGCCAACCTGCCGCGCTTTTCCAACCTGCCCACCTTCCCGCAACTGTTCATCCACGGCGAGCTGATCGGCGGGTGCGACATCGTGCTGGAGCTGTTCGAGTCCGGCGAGCTCAAGCGGATCGTCGAAGAGGCCTCGCAGGCGTGAGTGCGGTCCCGTCCGCAGCGGTCGGGACCGCAGCACTGGCCGATCGGGTCATTCTCATCGCCGGTGCCGGCGGCGGGTTCGGCAGTGCCGCCGCGGTGGCCTGCGCCCAGGCCGGCGCCACCGTGGTGCTGCTCGGACGCAAGCCGCGCCGGCTGGACCGGGTCTATGCCGCCGTGCAGGCGGCCGGCCCCGAGCCGCTGCTGTATCCGCTGGACCTGGAAGGGTCCACTCCCGACGACTACGCGGTGCTGGCCGAGCGCCTGCAGTCCGAGCTGGGGCGTCTGGACGGGCTGCTGTACTGCGCGGCCGACTTCGCCGGCCTGACCCCGTTCGAGCTCACCAACCCGGGCACCTTCGCCCGCGCCGTACACGTCAACCTGACCGCCCCGGCGTGGCTGGCCCAGGCCTGCCTGCCGCTGCTGCGCCAGCGCGAGGATGCCGCGCTGGTGTTCACCGTGGACGACCCGGCGCGGGTAGGGCAGGCGTACTGGGGCGGCTACGGCGCGGCCCAGCACGGCCTGCGTGGCCTGATCAGCAGCCTGCACGACGAACTGCAGCGCAGCCCGGTGCGGGTCAGCGGGCTGCAGCCGGGCCCGATGCGCACCGCGCTGCGCGCCCGCGCCTTCTCGCTGGACGAAGATCGCAGCGCCCGCGACCCGGTCGACTGTGTCGGCAATGCGGTCCTGCTGCTCTCGGCGGACGGCGCCGCCCACCGCGGCCAGATCCTGGACGCCTGATCCAGAGCGGCAATGCTGCCGGCCGCCGGCCGGCCCTCCGCATCCCGCGTTGAAGGCGGTTTTTGCACGCCACGGCCCCGGCACCTGTCATACCCCTGCCATTCAGCTCCCCCATCCTGAATGTGAAGAAGGCGTCACGATAGCGTTGTGATCCCGTGTGTTTTGTCGCCAAACCGTCACAATCCAACGCTACCGTGTTAATCTAGTGTTAACCGTTGCGGCTGAAACCAGCCCCGGCTAGGGAACCCAGATAAAAGTCCAGTCAGCCGCCAGCAAGGCTGCTTGGGCGCGTTTTTTTCTCCGCCATCGCCAATCTCGCATCGAGGCTACTCCCCAATGACCCACTCACGTTGTCTCCGGATGTCCAAGCTCACCCTTGGTCTCGTGGCCGCACTTGCTGCCGCTCCCGCCTTCGCCCAGAGCACCTCTGCCGGTGTCGGCGGTCAGGTCACGTCGGCCGCAGGTGCGCCTGTCGCCGGTGCCGAAGTCACGATCACGCACACCGAGTCGGGCACGGTCAGCCGTGCGACCACCGATGCCGCGGGTCGTTACAACGCGCGCGGCCTGCGCGTGGGTGGTCCGTACACCATCACCATCACCAAGTCCGGTGAAGGCACCAAGACCGAAGAAGGCGTGTACCTGGGCGTGAACCAGACCGGTACCGTCAACGCCGCCCTGACCGGCGACCTGGCCGCGACCAACCTGGACGCCGTGCAGGTGGTGGCCGTCGCTGGCGGCTCGGAAGTGTTCAGCGCCACCAAGATGGGCTCGGGCACCAACATCAGCCAGCAGCAGATCGAAGTTGCCCCGTCCATCGGCGGCAACATCCAGGACCTGATGCGCCTGGATCCGCGCGTCACCTTCATCGACCGCGCCTCGGGCTCGATCTCGGCCGGTGGCCAGAACCCGCGTTTCAACTCGATCAGCATCGACGGCGTCTCGGCCAGTGACACCTTCGGCCTGGAAGGCAACAACATGCCGACCCGCCGCCAGCCGGTCGCCATGGAAGCCATCGAAGCACTGGACATCAACCTGTCCAACTACGACGTCAGCATTGCTGCCGCCGCCGGTGCCACCGTCAACGCGGTGACCAAGTCCGGTACCAACGAATTCCACGGCTCGGTGTACGGCACCTACCGTGACGGCGACTGGTTCGGCGACAACCCGGAAGGCCTGCCGTTCAATGGTTTCACCAAGGAAAAGACCTACGGCATGACCGTGGGTGGTCCGATCATCAAGGACAAGCTGTTCTTCTTCGCCAACTACGAGAAGTTCGAGCAGGCCGCCCCGGGCGCCGACCTGGCGACCACCCCGCTGGGCAAGGCCAATGGCCAGTTCTCCCTGGCCGACGTGACCCGCGCGCAGCAGATCGCGCAGGGCTACGGCATCGAAGCCGGTGGCCTGGAAAGCAACGGCGACACCTCGATGGAAGAGTACGCGCTGAAGCTGGACTGGAACATCAGCGACAACCACCGTGCCAACATCCGTTACAGCAAGATCGACCAGAGCAAGCTGCGCATCAACGGCATGACCACCAGCTCGGCCTCGCTGAACTCGTACTGGTACCAGCACAACAAGACCAACGAGAGCTACGTCGCCCAGCTGTTCAGTGACTGGAGCGACAACTTCTCGACCGAACTGAAGGCGTCGTACCGCGAGTACTCCGCCATCCGTGCGGTGACCACCGATGCCCCGAGCGTACGCGTCTATTTCGGTGGCAACCTGGGCTCGCCGAGCGGCGACTCGCTGTACCTGGGTACCGAAGCCAACTCGCAGAACAACATCCTCGAGACGAAGGCGTGGAACTACTACGCCGCCGGCACCTGGACCCTGGGTGACCACGACGTCAAGTTCGGTGCGTCGTACGATACCAACGACATCTACAACTTCTTCGGCGCCAACTCGTACGGCACCTACACCTTCTACGGCCTGGACAATTTCGCCGCCGGCCGCTGGAGCAGCTACAACTACGCTCCGGAGCGTACGCCGGGCTCGATCCCCGCCGATTACAAGTACAGCAACCTGGCCCTGTTCGTGCAGGACACCTGGTATGTCAACAACAACCTGACCCTGACCCTGGGCCTGCGCGCCGACCGTCCGGACACCACGCCGTCGCCGGCTTACAACGCACCGGCCTCGAACGTCTTCGGCTACAACAACAGCAAGGTGTTCGACAGCAAGTTCCTGATCCAGCCGCGCTTCGGCTTCAACTACACCTTCGACACCGACCGTCCGACCCAGCTGCGCGGTGGCGTGGGCCTGTTCCAGGGTGATTCCCCGCAGGTGTGGCTGAGCAACAGCTATTCGGCGACCGGTTTCAACACCAACGTCTACAGCCTCAACAGCCTCGCTTACACCGATGCGCTGAAATTCAACCCGAACAAGGACACCCAGCCGGTCCCGACCGCGCCGGGCTCGGCGATCCAGAACGTCAACTTCGTCGGCAACGACTTCAAGCTGCCGTCGATCTACAAGGCCAACCTGGCCCTGGATCATGAAACCCCGTGGTACGGCATCGTGGCCTCGGCCGAGCTGCTGGTCACCAAGGTCAAGGATGGCCTGTACTACCAGAACCTGAACCTGGGTCCGATCCAGTACCAGGGCCCGGATGGTCGCGATATCTTCTACAGCGCCTCGAAGGTTGGCGCCTGGACCGACAACGACAGCCGTGCCGCTCGCAATCGCGCGTACAACAACGTCTACCTGATCGACAACACCGACAAGGGCCGCACCTCGCAGTTCACCGCGTCGCTGTCCAAGCCGTGGAGTGACGCCAGTGACTGGTCCTGGAACATCGGCTACACCTATACCGATGCCACCGAAGTCGGCTCGCTGACCAGCTCCACCGCCAGCTCGGGTTGGGGTTACCAGTACGCCTTCGACGCCAACACCCCGGTCGAGAACACCTCGCGCTACCAGATCCGCGACCGCCTGTCGGGTGCGCTGAACTGGAAGCACAAGTTCTTCGGTGACTACGAAACCAAGATCGGTCTGGTGTACGAAGGCCGCAGCGGCCGTCCGTACAGCTACGTCTACGTCAACGACGCCAACGGTGACAACCGCAGCGCCAACGACCTGTTCTACGTGCCGAAGGGCCCGGGCGACGTGCTGTTCGGCACCCTGTCGGCCACCGGTGGCTTCACCGCCGATGCCGCGATGGAGAAGAGCTTCTTCGATTGGCTGGCCGCCAACCCGGACCTGGCCAAGTACGCGGGCAGCACCCCGGGTGCCAACAGCTTCCGCACCGGCTGGATCAACACGTTCGACCTGCGCATCAGCCAGCAGCTGCCGGGCTTCATGAAGGGTCACAAGTCGGAGATCTGGCTGGATATCCAGAACGTCGGCAACATGATCAACAAGGATTGGGGCCACATCTACGACTACGGCTTCTTCGCCGACGCTCGTGTGGCCACCCTGCAGGGTATGTACCAGGGCAAGTACGTGTACAACTACCGCGGCGCCGATGCCCCGACCGTCGCCAACGCCGACGCCGATGGCTTCGACGTGGGTGTGTCGCAGTGGTCGCTGCAGCTGGGCTTCCGCTACCAGTTCTGATGAACTGACGTAGCACCTGCTGCATACGGAACGGCCGGGGCAACCCGGCCGTTTCCGTTTGTCGGCCGGGTTGGCGCGGCGGGGCTGGACCGGTCGCATCCTTGCTGCCCGCCATCAGTTCCTGTACTCTCAATCGGTTGCGCGCAAACACGCGCACCGCAGCGCCCGAAACGGCCCGCTGCCGCTGAAACACATCCAACGGCCGGGTTTCCTGGCCGTTTTGCTTTTTAAGGGGGCAGCGGTACAGTCGGAAACCTTGAGGAAAGCAGAAAAAATGGAAATGAAGATCACCGAAACCCCGGCGCGGACGCTGCCGGTGCAGGACGCGCGGATCTACCCGCGCGGTGGCCTGGATGTGTTGTCGCGTGCCGAAGTGGCACGCCTGCGCGACGCCTCCGGCGGCGGCATGCATGAGCTGCTGCGCCGCTGCGCGCTGGCCGTGCTGACCAGTGGCAGTGCGTCCGACGATCCGCGCGCGGCGCGCGATCTGTATCCCGATTTCGACATCCAGGTGGCGCAGCAGGATCGCGGCGTGCGCATCGATCTGGTCAACGCCCCGGCGATGGCCTTCGTCGATGGCGAGATCATCCGCGGCGTGGCCGAGCTGCTGTTCGCGGTGGTCCGCGACCTGGCCTACATGGCCATCGAGATGGGCCCGGCCTACGCGGCCGAACTGGAATCCTCCGAGGGCATCACCAACGCGGTGTTCGGGCTGCTGCGCAATGCGCGCATCCTCAACCCCGGCGACCCGAACCTGGTGGTGTGCTGGGGCGGCCATTCGATCGGCCGCGACGAATACCTGTACACCAAGCAGGTCGGCTACGAGCTGGGCCTGCGTGGCCTGGATATCTGCACCGGCTGCGGCCCGGGCGCGATGAAGGGCCCGATGAAGGGCGCCACCATCGCCCATGCCAAGCAGCGCAAGCACGTCACCCGGTACATCGGCCTGACCGAGCCGGGCATCATCGCCGCCGAGTCGCCGAACCCGATCGTCAACCATCTGGTGATCATGCCGGACATCGAGAAGCGCCTGGAAGCCTTCGTGCGCATCGGCCACGGCATCATCGTGTTCGCCGGCGGCGTGGGCACCGCCGAAGAAATCCTGTACCTGCTCGGCATCCTGCTGCGCGAGGAAAACAAGGACCTGCCGTTCCCGCTGATCCTGACCGGCCCGACCGTGGCGGCGCCGTACTTCGAGCAGATCGACCGCTTCATCCGCCTGACCCTGGGCGATGCGGCCGCCGAGCGCTACGAGATCATCATCGGCGACCCGGTGGCGGTGGCGCGGCGCATGTCCACCGGCATCAAGCGCGTGCGCGAGCATCGCCTGGAGCAGAAGGATTCGTTCTTCTTCAACTGGTCGATCGAGATTCCGTGGGAGTACCAGCAGCCGTTCGTGCCCACCCATGAGGCGATGGCCGCCCTGGACCTGCACCACGGGCGCCCGCCGCATGCCCTGGCCGCCGACCTGCGCCGCGCCTTCTCCGGCATCGTCGCCGGCAACGTCAAGGAAGACGGCATGCGCCGCATCGAGCAGTTCGGCCCGTTCGAGATCCACGGCGACGCCGACATGATGCAGGCCCTGGACGAGCTGCTGCGGGCCTTCGTCGAGCAGCGCCGGATGAAGATCTCCGGCGAATACCAGCCCTGCTACCGCGTCCTGGCCTGATCCACAGGTGCGGCCCGGGCCGGGATGACCGGTCCGGGCCCGCTCTGGCCCGGGCGACAGGGCAGGGCCGACCCCGGGGAGGGGGCGGCCGCCCGTCAACCGATTGACGCCCGTCGCCCCGGGACGACCGTTCGTCCTGCCGCTGCTTGCCGCTGGCCGGCGGGTCGTTCATCTTCTGTGTCATCACGCTGGGGAGCGTTCCATGTCTGCACGCCGATCCAAAGGCTTCACACTGGTCGAAATGATGATCACCATCTCGGTGGTCGCGATCATGTGTGCGATCGCCTACCCGAGCTTCCAGAGCACCATCCGCTCCAGCCGGGTCACCACCACCAACAACGAGATGCTCGCCCTGGTCAACCTGGCCCGCAGCGAGGCGGTGCGCAGCAACCTCGGTGGCGGGGTCTGCGGCAGTGCCGACGGCAGCGCCTGCGATGGCGACTGGTCCGGCGGCATGATGGCCTTCGCCGATTCTGACCAGAGCGGCACCTACGACAGCGGTGAGACCGTGCTGCGCTTCACCATGGGCAACCCCAAGTTGCGCATCAGCGGCCCGGACGAGCCGATCGCCTTCGATGCACGCGGCCGTCGCCGTGCCAGTACCGACCAGGAGGTGATCCTGCAGGCCGACGCGTGCGGCACCCAGCAACTCAAGCGCACCCTGACCGTCAACGCTTCCGGCCAGGTCCGCAGCGTCAAAGGAGCATGCTCGTGATGTCCTCACGCCCCCATCGCCAGCAGGGCGGTTTCACCCTGCTTGAAGTGCTGATCGCCGTGGTGGTGCTGGCCTTCGGCCTGCTCGGCTTCGCGCTGCTGCAGACCACCAGCGTGCGCTTCGTGCAGAGCGCCAACTACCGTACCCAGGCCACCAACCTGGCCTATGACATGACCGAGCAGATGCGCAGCAACCGCTTCCAGGCGGCCTGGTACACGCGCGCCACGTTCGATCCGGGCAGCAAGACCGCCGCGGCGGTGTGCAGCCGCGACGAGGGTGCGGTGAGCATCGACCAGAACATCGCGCGCTGGCAGTGCCAGGTGGTCAAGGCCCTGGGCGACCAGGCCGGCGCGGAAGTCACCTACGACGAGGGTGAGGTCCAGGTGGCGATCACCTGGGCCGACGAGCGTTGGGATCCGGACAACCCCGACAAGCCCACCACCTTTGCCCTGGAGACCCGACTGTGAACGGAACGCCGACCTTCCGCCGTTCGGTTGCCGGCCTGTCACTCATCGAGATGATGGTGGCGCTTACCCTCAGTCTGGTCCTGATGCTGGGTGTGATCCAGGTATTCACCGCCTCCCAGGCCGCCTCGCGTCTGGCCGAAGGCGCCGCACGCGTGCAGGAGAACGGCCGCTTCGCGATCGACATGCTCGAGCGCGATATCCGCATGGCCGGGCACATGGGCTGCGTCAACGACCAGGCCCACATCGTCAAGAACCTGGGCGACCCGCGGCTGCATTTCACCGCCGGCAGCGGCAGCGGCGACCCGCTGGATTTCAGCGTGGCCATCCAGGGCTATGAGGCGCCGGACACCGGTCCGGGGACGTCGCTGACCCTGGGGGACAGCTGGGACGCGCCGCCCGACCTGCCCAGCAGCATCGCCGATCTGACCCCCGCGCCGGTCGGGGGCAGCGACGTGCTGGTGCTGCGCTTCCTGGCGTCCGAGGGCGTGCCGGTGGACAGCATCAGCGCCGCGGGCGCCGGCTCGGTCCTGGGCGTCAATGCGGAGCGCTGGAAGCGCCTGACCGAGGGCGGCGTTTCCAGCCCGACCCTGTTCGGGATCGCCGACTGCAGCCATGCCGACGTGTTCGAAGGCACCAGCAGCGCCGGCGAAGTCACCTCGACCAAAGCCGAGCTGTCGCGCTACACCGCACAGCCGACCGGCCAGACCATGGTCTACCGCGCCGAATCAATGGTGTATTACATCGGCCTGAGCGACACCGGCGAGCCGGGCCTGCGCCGGGCGCGCGCCGATTCCACCGGTGCCTACACGATCAACGAAGAGCTGGTGGAGGGCATCGAGAGCCTCCAGCTGATGTATGGGCTGGACAGCACTACCGACATCTCGGTGACCGCGCCGCCGGCCGGCAACATCACCGAGCAGGCGGTGGCCAGCGGCGTCACCACCGACGCCAACGCCATTGGCGCTGCGCAGTGGCTGCGCGTGGGCATGGTCCAGGTGGGGCTGCTGGCCCGCAGTCCGTCGCCGGCCTCGGCCACCGCGCCCACCAACGGGCCGAGCGCGCTGGGCGTGACCTTCAACGCCGCCGATGCACCCGATGGCCGTTACCGCACGTCCTATGAAGTGTCCGTCGCGCTGCGCAACCGCCTGTTCGGGAACTGACATGACCACGTCAACCACGCCACATTCCTTCCCCCCTGCCGCCCGCCAGCGCGGTGCGGTGCTGTACGTGGTCATGATCATGCTGATCCTGCTCGCACTGCTCGGCATCGCCGGCATGCAGGTAGCGGGCATGCAGGAAAAAATGGCCTCCAATTTCCGTTCGGTGAACCGTTCCTTCCAGAACACCGAAGGCGTGGTCCGCTCGGCCGAGGGCACGATCGAAGCCATCGCCAACCGCACCACGCTGCCGGACGGCAGCATGGTCGACGTGGCCGATATCGCCCAGCGCTGCGACGACGGCTACGACCCGGTCGCGTGGGGCAAGGAGCAATCCATCGATGCCGCCCCGGCAGTGAACGTGCGCCAGATCGACACCTGCATCGTCGGGGAGGCGTCGCTGGACATGGGCCGGCCGCTGGATCCGACCTCGCCGGTCTACCAGATCACCGGGTTCTCCGCGGACGATCCCGACGCGGCCACCTCTTCGGTGGTCATCGATACCGTATTCAAACTTTGAGGACCGGGGCCATGGCTTCGCGCAAAACCAAGTGGTGGGCGGGGGGCGGCCTGGCGGTCGTACTCGGCAGTGGCTACTTCATCTACAGCCTGATCGCCGCGCAAGGGCAGGGGAACCTGTCGCAGACGCCATTGAACATCCAGAAACCGGTGCCGCCGGCGTTCGTGATGGCGCTCGATGACTCCGGCTCGATGGTGTGGGAGACGTTGAACAATACCCGTGATGGTGTCTATCACTGGCGCGATGGCACTGGTTTCTACAACGGCAGCACGCCTTACGGCTACGACCTGCCCAGCGGTAGCGGACTTCGCTACTACTATCTGACGCCGCCCTACGGCCGTGGCAGCGACGCGATTCCGCCGCTGGATGCGTTCGGGTTCGCACGTTCGGCCGACGTCAATGGTGCGTACTTCGACCCGCGTGAGAACTACCCCGCCTGGAAGACGGGTTCCAGTTCCACGAATCCGGCCGAGGCCGATTACAAGCAGATCGATCCGGAAAACGCGCCGGTCGACCCGCGTCCCGACACCGCCACCGGCAAAAGCACCCTGTTCCAGAAGCTGACCGCCGTCGAGACCCGCACCGGCAGCAATTGGCGGTTCCGATTCCGCAACGGCATGGTATTGCCGGTGGGAACGGTCATCGAGACGGCTTTCAACCGTGGCGCAGAGACGCTGTTGTGCACGACCAATCCGACGCTGGACAGCCGCAACACCAGCACGTTGAGCGGCAGTTGGAGAACGCTGACCCGGCAGGTGACCGTTAGTGGCGACTGCTCGGCGGCCATGCAGTATTTCCCGGCGACCTTCTACCTGGTCAACAAGGCCAGCCTGCCAGCCAGCTATGGCTATACCGCAACACCGGTAGAAGTGACCAACCCGGCCGGCGGCCGGCCGGGCACGATTTACAAGTACGAAATCAAGCCGGACAACTTCGCCACCACGGCTCAGTACGACGACGCCATCAAAAATTTCGCGCGCTGGTTCAGTTTCTACCGGACCCGGCGCGAGGCGCTGATCGGCGCAGCCACCAATGCGCTGCTGGGGACCTCCAACCTGCGCGTTGGCTGGTTCCGCATCAATGATCGTGCCGAAGCGAAGATGTACAGCATGACCGACGAGGACCAGAAGAAGGCGCTCTTCACGGACATCATCGGCAGGATGCGTGCCACCGGCAATACCCCGAACCGCCGCGCGGTCGAGTACCTCGGGCAGCAGTTCAAGCGAACCGATGCCGGCGCGCCGGTCCAGCTGTCGTGCCAGAAGAATGCCGGCATGCTGTTCACCGACGGCTACATCAACGACGACTACACCGCCAAGTCGATGACCACGCTGGTCAAGCCGTTCTACGACGACAGCCTGGTGCCTGGTCTGGAAACCAATACGGTGCCGGTGCCGGCCGAGTGCACGGGCACTCCCGCCCCGGGCATGGACTGCAAGACCAGCCTGCACATGAACTTCTACGGCGTAACCCTGGGCACGCTCGGCAAGCTCTATGGCGTAACCTACCTGCCCGAACCGGCGCGTCCGTGGGTGCTTACCCCCAATCCCTATACCACCCCGCCGCCGTTCCTGAACACCATCGAGAATCTCACCCCGAACGCGGTCGATGAGATGTGGCGCGCTACGCTCGCCACCAAGGGCGAGATGATCAATGCGACCCGGCCGTCCCAGATCACTGCGGCGATGCGGCGGATCATCGACAACGTGTCCCAGGGCAAGTCGCCCTCGGGCACCAAGTCGCTGACCGGCGCGCGTATCGGCACCGGATCCCTGTCGGTGGAGCCGTTCTATGAGGTGACCAAGGTCAGTGGCGGCACCGACTGGTACAGCTATCTCACCGCGTTCAGCCTGGCGATCGACCCGACCACCCGCACCCTGACCAGCACCAACGCCTGGGAGGCGAGCGCCAAGATGCCTGCGTCCGGTGCGCGCAACATCCGCTACTGGAACAACGGCAGCGTGAGCGAGTTCAGTGCGGACACGGTGACGTTGGCGCGCCTGTGCGATACGTCGGTCACCCAGTACCCGGGCATCCGGATCTGCAGCGAGAGCGAAATCACCGGACTGGCCGGCAATGCCGCATCGGCCGTGGCCTATCTCCGCGGCGACCGGAGCAGGGAGAAGCCGGCTGGCACGCTGCGCGCACGCACCACCGTGCTGGGCGACATCATCAACTCCGGGCCTGTGCTGACCTCGCCGATCGATGACTACGGCTACCGCAACCTGCCGGACGTGGGCGACAGCTACGTCCAGTACCTGGCCGACAAGCGCGAAGATCGCCGCTACATGGTGTATGCCGGTGCCAACGACGGCATGCTGCATGCCTTCGACGGCGGCGCCGGCGTGGATGGCGTGCAGGACAGCGAGGGTGGCAAGGAAGTATTCGCCTACATGCCGTCCACCTCGCTGTTCCACCTGGGCGACCTGCTGCTGCCCTACGATCCGCTGCGCGAAAACAACCAGCGTTTCGAGCATCGCTATTTCGTCGACGGCCCCGTGGTCGTGGCCGACACGCATTACGACTCGGAGTGGCATACGTCGCTGGTCGGCACCGCCGGCGCGGGTGGGCGCAGCGTGTTCGCGCTGGATGTCACCGATCCCACCGGCTTCGACAACGAGAGCCTGTTGTGGGAAATCAGTGATCTCAATACCGCGCTGGACGAGACGGTGCGACTGAACATCGGTCACGTGCTGGGCAAGCCGGTGATCGTGCCGGTCAAGGCGGCCGACGGCACGGTGAGCTGGAAGGCGATCTTCGGCAATGGCTACCGCAGCGCCAGTGGCAAGGCAGTGCTGTTCGTGGTCGACATGGCCGCCGACACCACCCCCACCATCACCATGATCGAGGCGGCCGAGACCGGCTCCAACCTGCCTTCCGGCGCCAACGGCCTGGGCAACATCGTGGCGGTCGACCGCTGGGGCGGCGATGACCAGGACCAGCGCAGCCGCGACGGCTATGCCGATACCGTCTACGCTGCCGACCAGAAGGGCGCGGTCTGGAAGTTCGACCTGCGCACCAATGAAGCGCTGAGCGTGCCGGTGTTCACCACCAAGGTCGCCCAGAGCCCGGTGGATGGCCGCAACTACCGCCAGCCGATCACCGGCGGGCTCACCGCCACGGCCGGCCCGTCCGGTGGCGTGATGCTGCTGTTCGGTACCGGTAGCTTCATCTTCGAGTCCGATGCCGACGACAAGGTCAGCGTGCAGGCGCTGTACGGCGTCAACGACACCTCGATCGGCCCGGCCCTCACCACCCTCACCGCAGACAACCTCACGCCCTATACGGTGAGCGGCGACACCGGAGCGCGACAGCTTGTGCTGGGCACTGCGCCTTCGCCGAGCAGCGGGTGGACCATCCAGTTGCCGGCCGGCGAGCGCTCGATCGGCAATCCAGTGGTGACCTCCGGCGTCTTGTTCATTCCCACCTATGTCCCCAATCCGGACCAGGCGGGTTGCTCGACCGACGGCTCCAACTGGCTGTTCGGCGTGTCGGCCAGCAACGGCTCGGCGGCGCTGTCGCAGGTGCGCTACGGCTCGCCGACCGGCGAATCGCCGGGCGCAGGCACCGCGGGCGTGTCGCTCGACACCGGCGGCAACGCACCGGTGCGCGACGTGACGCTGGGCGTGGTGCCACGGCTCACTCCGCCGCCGCCGGGGACGCCGGGGACGCCGCCGCCGTCGCCGCCGGGCAATGCCTGCTGGATGACCGTCAACGTGGCCGGTGCCGAATCGATGTACCTGCCGTATCCGTGCGGTCGCCAGTCGTGGAGGCAGATCCAGTGATGACCCCGATGCCGCCGCGCGTTTCCAGGAGCAATGCAATGAATCCTCGTGGTATCGCGCGCCGAGCCGTTCGCGGCTTTACGCTGATCGAGCTGATGATCGTGGTGGGGATCGTGGGGATCCTCGCCGCTATCGCCTATCCCAGCTACAACGAGCACGTGCGCAAGTCGCGCCGTGCCCAGGCCAAGGCCGATCTGGTCGAGTACGCGCAGACGCTCGAGCGCTTCCATACCAGCAACAATTCGTACGCCGATTTCGCCTTCGCCAACGGCACCACCACGGTCAACTCGCCGCGCGAAGGTGGCACGGTGGCCTACGAGATCACCGTGGAAAGCGAGCAGTCGGCCTTTACCCTGACCGCGACGGCCAAGAACGGCCAGCTGAAGGACAAGTGCGGCAACCTGTCGGTGAACCAGGCCAACGTCAAGACGGCGCAGGCCACGCTGTCCGACTGCTGGTGAGTCGGGCAGGGCGGGGCGGGGTGGTTGAAGGGTGTTGCCCTTCGGCAAAACCACCTTTACAATGCGCCTCCCGCCCGAATAGCTCAGCCGGTTAGAGCACTTGACTGTTAATCAGGGGGTCGTTGGTTCGAGTCCAACTTCGGGCGCCAGATCTGAAAAAGCCGCGAGAAATCGCGGCTTTTTCTTTGCCTGCGATGCGCCGCGCACGCTCAGTGCGGACAACCGCCGGGGGTATCGTGGACCTCCGAGCGCACGCGCCCGGTGTTGCTGACCACCACCCGCCCCAGCAGGTGCCCGTGGCGACAGATCCGCAGCGACAGGTTGCTGCCGTAGGCACGCCCATCGCCCTGGTAGCGCAGCCGACTGCGCCCGGCGCTGCCCACGATCCGCCATCCCGGTGGCGCTCGCCAGGCCTGGTGGCGCAGGATGTCGGCGGCCGCAGGGGGTGCTCGATCACGGCCTGCCACGTAGACGATCCAGCCATCGGCCCAGGCCTCGGGGCCGGCGCAGTGGCGGCCGTCGGTGCTCGCGCAGACGCCCACCTCGGTGTGGCGCTGGATCGCGGCCAGGCGGGCAAAGGCCAGGTCGGTGCTGAGCATGCGCCGGGCCCCTGCCGCGCGCTGGCGGTCGAGCAGGGCGCGGGTGTCGGGCAGTGCCAGGGCACAGGCCACGCCCAGCACCAGCAGGGCGACCATGGTTTCGATCAGGCTCCAGCCGCGCAGGCGACGCAGCGGGGCAGGCAACGGCGGCAGGGGCATGAGGGCTGTACCAGCAGGGGCCAGGCATTCCAGCCTGCGCGGCCCGTGCGGCCGTGCGCATCGGGCGCAGGCGCGGTGGGGCGTAGGCGTCCCCCTCAGCCAGCCGTCACCATGCCCCCCGGTATACTGGAGGGCCCGGGATTTGGCGGCACCATGAGCGATCGCTTCGAACTTGTCTCTCCGTACTCGCCGGCCGGTGACCAGCCGGCGGCGATCGAGAAACTGACGGCCAACTTCGAGGCCGGCATCGCCAAGCAGACCCTGTTGGGCGTGACCGGCTCGGGCAAGACCTACACCATCGCCAACGTCATCCAGCAGATCCAGAAGCCGACGTTGATCATGGCGCCCAACAAGACGCTGGCCGCGCAGTTGTACGGCGAGTTCAAGTCGTTCTTCCCGCACAACGCGGTGGAGTACTTCGTCAGTTATTACGACTATTACCAGCCCGAGGCCTACGTGCCCTCGTCGGATACCTTCATCGAGAAGGACAGTTCGATCAACGAGCACATCGAGCAGATGCGCCTGGCCGCGACCAAGACCCTGCTGTCGCGCCCGGATGCGATCGTGGTTGCCACGGTCTCGGCGATCTACGGCCTTGGCGCGCCGGAGGACTATCTGTCGCTGCGCCTGATCCTGTCCACCGGCGAACGCATCGACCAGCGCGATCTGATCAATCACCTCACCCAGCTGCAGTACACGCGCAATGAATACGAGCTGCAGCGCGGCACCTTCCGTGTGCGCGGCGAGGTGATCGACGTGTTCCCGGCTGAATCAGACAGCGAAGCGGTGCGCATCGAACTGTTCGACGGCGAAGTGGAGCAGATCAGCATGTTCGACCCGCTCACCGGCGAGAGCCTGCGCAAGCTGATGCGCTACACGGTGTATCCCAAGACCCACTACGCCACCACCCGCGAGCGCGTGCTGGCCGCGGTGGAGACCATCAAGGCCGAGCTCAAGCCGCGGCTGGAACAGCTCTACGAGCAGAACAAGCTGGTGGAGGCGCAGCGCCTGGCGCAGCGGACCCAGTTCGACCTGGAGATGATGGCCGAGGTCGGCTTCTGCAACGGCATCGAGAACTACTCGCGGCACCTCACCGGCAAGGCGCCGGGCGAGCCGCCGCCGACCCTGTTCGACTACCTGCCGCCGGACGCGCTGCTGGTGATCGACGAATCGCACGTGACCATTCCGCAGATCGGGGCCATGTTCAAGGGCGACCGTTCGCGCAAGGAAACCCTGGTGGAGTTCGGTTTCCGCCTGCCGTCGGCGCTGGACAACCGCCCGCTGCGTTTCGAGGAGTGGGAGGCGCGCTGCCCGCGCAGCATCTACGTGTCGGCCACGCCGGGTCCGTATGAACTGCGCGAGGCCGGCGATGAAATCACCGAGCTGGTGGTACGCCCGACCGGCCTGATCGACCCGGTGGTGGAGATCCGCCCGGTCGGCACCCAGGTCGATGACCTGATGAGCGAGGTCAACGAGCGGATCAAGCTCGGCGACCGCGTGCTGGTCACCACGCTGACCAAGCGCATGGCCGAGAACCTCACCGAGTACCTGACCGAGCACGGCATCCGCGTGCGCTACCTGCACTCGGACATCGACACCGTCGAGCGCGTGGAGATCATCCGCGACCTGCGCCTGGGCAAGTTCGACGTGCTGGTCGGCATCAACCTGCTGCGCGAAGGCCTGGACATGCCCGAGGTGTCGCTGGTGGCGATCCTGGATGCGGACAAGGAGGGCTTCCTGCGTTCGACCGGCTCGCTGATCCAGACCATCGGCCGTGCCGCGCGCAACCTGCGTGGCAAGGCCATCCTGTACGCCGACAAGATCACGCGCTCGATGCAGGCGGCGATCGATGAAACCGACCGACGTCGCGCCAAGCAGGTGGAATACAACACCCTGCACGGGATCACGCCCAAATCGGTGCTGCGCCCGATCACCGATGTGCTCGAAGGCGCGCGCTCGGATGCTGCCGAGAAGGAAGCGCGCGGCAAGGGCAAGGGGCGTTCCGGCCGCGTGGCCGAGGAGGCGGTGGACTACCGCACGCTGGAACCGGCGCAGATTGCCAAGCGGCTGCAGGCGCTGGAGCAGAAGATGTACCAGCATGCACGCGACCTGGAGTTCGAGGATGCGGCGCAGGTGCGCGACCAGATCCGGCAGCTGAAGGAAGCCAGCCTGGGCTGAATCGCCAGGAGTGAAATATCTTCACAAAAGTGTTGCGCTTCCCGGGGGACCTCCGTAATATACGCGGCCTGCCCCGGCGCAATCGCAACGGCGCAGGGCAGTAAAACGGGCGGTTAGCTCAGCGGTAGAGCACTACCTTGACATGGTAGGGGTCACAGGTTCGAACCCTGTACCGCCCACCACTCCGACCTCGACGAGGTGCGGGTGGAAACGAAGAAGGCCAGCCATCGTGCTGGCCTTTTTGTTGTGTTTTGCCGCGCGGGTCAGCCGACCCGGCGCGCCGCGGGATGTGCCGGGCGACGCGCGCGGCAGGCGGGGTCCGCCGGCGCTCGGCCAAGGCCGGTGCTTCGAGCATCAGCACACTCAGGCGACGGGCGCGGCAGCGGACCTGTCCTGTATACGCCAGCACGCGGCCGGCCAGGGGCGGCGTAGGCGTGCTCCATCGTGGATCCGGCACAAGGCAGCGCTGGGAATCGAGCAGGCTCACCGACCGCGGCGGGCCGCCCACGAGAATGCGCAGATCGAACTGCCACGCGCGATTCAGTCCCTCTGATGACAGCCTTTTTCTTCCTCATCGACCGGGTCGGCCGGGCGGCCGCCTGCGCAGGGTCGACCCTCTCCTGGTGCCGGCCTGGCGACAGTGGCCAGGGGCCGGCACCCGGTTTGGATCGATCTGCGCACGGCCATTCCGTGGATTGGCCACGGTGCGTGAAAATGAAAATGCCAGGGGCGGGCGGTCTGTAATGGACGCCGCCATTATTCTGGTGTGCTGATTCCGACACCGGCGTTGTGAGGGGTGCCATGGGTAATCCTGTCCGGCCGGGATTCTTGTGCTAGCGTCTGCGGGCCAATTGGCAGGGATTCAGTCCAATTGGAAAGCGGTCAGGAAACTTCAACCATTATGAGGAGGCATCATGAGGATGCTGCATCGTCTCACCGTCATTACCATCACGGCTGCTTTGTTCTCGCCCGCGCTGGCGTCCGCGCAGAACGCACAGGCCTCCGGCACGTGCTGCGCCTCCGACCCGCATGGCGTCTCCATTGCCTCCAAGGGGATCGGCGAATCGGCGCCGCTGGCGCTGAATGTCAGCCAGGCGTCGGCGTGGAAGGCATTCGAGTTCAAGCGCGACGGGGTCTGGTACCTGCAGGTCAATGGCAGCGACGGCACTGTCCGCGCGATCATCGGCAACATCGACCGCGAGTTCTGGACGTTGCCGGGTGGCGTTGATGCCGACCGCGTGTCGCTGCCGGGCCACCTGCTGGAGATTCCTGCCGGTGCGCAGCGGACGGTGGTGTATCGCAAGCCGCAGATGCTGCTGGTGGGTTACAACACTGCGGGCGGCATGCTGTGGTCGGTGGAAAGTCCGGACGGCACGCGGTAAGCGACCGGCATTTCTATCAGCGTCAAGCGGATACGGTTACGGCGGCACTGGACGGTGCCGCCGTACGCCAATACCCGGCCGCCCAGCACTTCCATGGCCTGCGCTGCGGTGGCCCGGGTAAGTCGACGGGTAGGATCGAGCAGTGCAATGGTCATCACGATGCCGCGCGTGCCGGCGCGTTTGCCGCAGCGGCTGCGGACCTGCAGGTAGCCATGCTCGTGCTTGAGCAGTAACCCCACTGCCTCGGCCAGGCTGCGATACGCAGCCAGTTGCAGGCCCAGGCTGAGTTGGCAGGGATCGCCGGCAAGCAGTGGGCGGGCGACCCGGTCGGTGGCGTTCCACGCCTCGGAAATGCCGCCCATGCGCAGCGCGACATACAGCCCGGAGTATTCGATCTCGGTCGGATAGACCAGGCTGACCTGCTCACGGAACAGTTGGGACTGCGCCACGTTGGTGCGCAGCATGTCCATCGCCGGCGCGTGGTGGCCGCGTTCCTTCAGCCATTCCACCGCCTTGTTGAACGAGGTGTCGATATCGTCCCCGATCCGCTTCATGTGCAGGGCGCGTTCGCGCATGTCCTGCTCGTTGGCCAGGTGCGAGGTGCGCGCCAGATCCAAGGCGCGGTTGCCCAGTCGATCGCGTTGGGTGAAGCGGTGGTAATGGTGGGAGATGGTCGAGCCCAGCAGCAGCAGGGTAGTGCCGGTCACGGCCAGGATCTGCTGGGAAATGAAGATGGTGTCGTCGAACGAGCCGGGCAGGCCGGTGCTCTGCATGGTCAGGCCGATGGTCAGGTTCAGGGTGACCACGCTGACTGCCGCACCGCGCCAGCCGTACAGGCAGGTCAGTGCGATGGCCGGGAACATCATCGCGATGTGCAGGCTGTGCCTGGTGATCGCGTCGGCATCGGGCAGGCGCATCGCCGCCAGCCCGAGCATGACGATCGCGCCCAGCGAAACCGGCAGCGCGAACGACCAGCCCCGGGGGGCGACGTAGGACACGTGACGACGCGTCCACAACAGCGCCAGCGGCGCGAAGATCAGGATGCCCAGGTAATCACCGATCACATACCGCGCCACGCCCGTCCACGAGACCGCCTCGTGGAGCGTGGGCATCAGCAGGTAGGCCAGGCCCTGGTTGAGCATCGAAACCGTGATCGCGGCGAGCGCGGCGACCGAGAGCAGCCAGGATTCGTTGCCGGACGCCATCAGGCGCCGATGCGCATGCACGATCAGCGCCACGCTGGGCATCAGCACGGCAGAGGCGATGATTACCCACGCCACGCCATATTTCTCGATCAATGGATAGCGCGCCTGGGCGAAGAACAGGTATTCGCCCAGAATCAGGTAGGGCCAGAAACGCGGCGGCGCCAGCAGCAGTGCGGCCACGCGCACGCCGGCCGGCAGGTAGAACTGATCCACCGAGGTGCCGCGCGCGATCCAGTAAGCGAAGGCATACAGCAGGGCCAGCAGCACACCGCTCGGATGGATGCGCAGATTGAGGTGAAACTCCTTTTTCAACCAGCTCAGCTGCACGGATACCTCCGTTCACGTGGGTGGCGCGTCACCGACACAGTGGGCCGGGGCTGAACGGACACTATCGGCGAAAGCGTCTGGATGCAACGTCATTGCGGCGAAAAGCGGCCACGGCACTTTCTGCAGTCTGCGCCATGTGAACGTCGGAGTTGATGCAGATCACAATTTGTTCGGGATAACACGGCATTTACCCACGTGCCGTGTGGCGCGTGGCCGATGGCCTGCAGGGCGGCGCCGTCCAAGCATGACCCATGCCCAGACATCAACCGATACCTGCCGCACCCGATTATCCATCCGGCCCGCCTGCGGCGACGCTGCCGCTGGCGGGCAAGGCCTGTGCCGCTGCGCTGCTGCTTGGCGCCTGCGCCTGTGTGTTCGCCCCGGCATTGCTGCCGCGCTGGGTCGCAGCGTTGCTGCTGGCATCGGGCCTGGCAGTGTGGTCGTGGCCATGCCGATGGCGTGCACTGGGCGCGGCGTTATCCGGACTGGGCTGGGCGACGCTGCACGCGCACCTGGCCCTTTCCCTGCAGCTGCCGGCAGCCAGCGGCGTGGCCGAGCACATCGTGCGGGGCAGGGTGGCCGACCTGCCGGTGCATGGCGCGCGCAGCAGCCGCTTCCTGTTCCAGGTGGACGACGATCCTGCCCTGCCGGTCCCGCTGCGAGGGCGCGCATTCGTGGTGAGCTGGCATGGCCAGCCGGGCAACGCCGCCGACCCGCGCCGGCATGTCCGCGCCGGCGCGCGCTGGGAGCTGCCCGTGCGCCTGCGGCCACCGCGGGGCCTGCGTAACCCGGGCGGCTTCGACGGCGAACGGCAGGCGGTCCTGCAGCGGCTGTCCGGCACGGGCTACGTACGTGACCCGGCCCGTGCCAGCGCGCTGGGGCCTGCCCAAGGGCTGCCGGCCTGGCGTGAACGCATGGCCGAGGCGATCGGCGCGCAGGTGCGCGGGGGCGGGGCGCGCTTCGTGCAGGCGCTCGCGCTGGGCGACACGCGCGGGCTGAGCCAGGCCGACTGGGACGATCTGCGTGCGCTGGGCCTGACCCACCTGATTGCGATCTCCGGCTTTCACGTCGGCCTGGTCGCCGGCGGCACGGCGTGGCTGGCCGCGCTCGGCTGGCGGCTGTGGCCGGCCCTCGGGCGTCGCCTGCCCCGGCCATTGGCGGCGGCCGTGGCGGCCGTGCTGGGCGCGGCGCTGTATGCAGCAGTGGCCGGGTTCGCCCTGCCCACGGTGCGGACGGTGTTGATGATCGCGGTGGTGGGCGCGGCGCGCTGCGCGCGCAGGCCGGCGACAGTGGGCCAGGCGCTGGCGCTGGCCGCCCTGGCCGTGCTGCTGGCAGATCCGCTGGCGCTGCTTGCCCCGGGGTTCTGGCTCAGCTTTGCCGGCGTGCTGTGGCTGGTCTGGTGCCTGCCGGGGCAGCAGGTGCACTGGCTGCGCACGTTCCTGGGGGCGCAGGGCGTGGCCACGCTTGCGTTGCTGCCGCTGACCGTGGCGCTGTTTGGGCAGACTTCGCGCGCCGGGCCGCTGGTCAACCTGCTGGCGATCCCGTGGTGGAGCCTGGTGGTGGTGCCGCTGGCGTTGCTGGGCACCGCACTGGAGGCGGTGCTGTCCGGCGCCGGGCGCTGGCCGTGGCAGCTGGCGGCATGGTCCTTCGAAGCCAGCTGGTGGCTGTTGGGGCATGTCGCGCGCGCGCCGCTGGCGTTGTGGTGGCTGCCCGAGGCCGGCCGCTGGGCGGTACTGGCTGCGCTGCTCGGCGTGGCGTGGCTGCTGCTGCCGCGTGGCAGCGGCGGCCGACTGCCGGCGCTGGTGTTGTGCCTGCCGCTGCTGTGGCCGGCGCAGCAGCGGCCGCGCCACGGCGAAGCCGAACTGCTGGTGATGGATGTCGGGCAGGGCCTGGCGATCTGGGTACGGACCCGCAGCCATCGGCTGCTGTATGACGCCGGGCCGGCCGCCGAGGGAGGCTTCGATGCCGGTGAGCGCGTGGTGGTGCCGACCCTGCACGCCTTGGGCGAACACCGACTGGACCGGCTGCTGCTGAGCCACGGCGACCGCGACCACGCCGGCGGCGTGGCGGCGGTGCGGCGCGCTTACCGGCATCCGCCCGAGCTGGCGCCGGCCGGCGCGCTGCCGGGCCTGCGCACGCCCTGCGCCGTGGGCCAGGCCTGGCGCTGGGATGGGGTCGAGTTCCGGATCCTGCACCCGCGGCCTGGCACGCCTTACCGTGGCAACGCGAGCAGTTGCGTGCTGCGTATCGGCACCGCGCACGGGGCGATCCTGCTGGCCGGGGACATCGACGCGGCCAGCGAAGCGGTGCTGCTGGCCGATGCCACCGCACTGCGCGCCGCGCTGGTGGTGGTGCCCCATCACGGCAGCGCCGGCTCCTCCAGCCCGGCCTGGGTGGAGGCGGTGGCGCCCCGCCTGGCGATCGTCTCGGCCGGGCACGGCAACCGCTTCGGCCATCCGCGTGCCGAGGTGGTGGCGCGGTGGCAGGCCGCCGGTGCCGAGGTGCTGGGCACCGCCGGCAGTGGCGCGGTGCGCGCCTGGCTGGGGGGTGACGGCCTGCACGTGCGTGAACAACGTGTTTTTCAGCCGCGTTGGTGGGATGCCGCGGAGCGGAGCCGGTCGGCTGCTATTCTATCGGTGGTCAAACAGGCGGCCGATGGGCCGGAGGGTTGAAACGTGTGGGAACTGGTCAAGGCCGGTGGCTGGCCGATGGTGCCGCTGCTGCTGTTGGGCGTACTGGCTTTGGCGATCGTCCTGGAGCGTTTCTGGACCTTGCGGCGTAACGAGGTCCTGCCCCCGGGGCTGGGTCAGGAAGTGCGCAACTGGGCCGCGCGCGGCAAGCTCGACCCCAGCCACATCCAGTCGTTGCGGGCCAACTCGCCGCTGGGTGCATTGCTGGCGGTGGCCCTGGAGGCGCGCAACCGGCCGCGCGACCAGATCCGCGAGCGCATCGAGGATGCCGGTCGGCACCTGGTGCACCGCATGGAGCGGTTCCTGAACGCCCTCGGCACGATCGCCTCGGCCGGCCCGCTGCTGGGCCTGCTCGGCACCGTGGTCGGCATGATCCAGATGTTCCTGGGCATCCTCGACCATGGCGTGGGCGATGTGAACCAGCTTGCCGGCGGCATCGGCAAGGCGCTGGTGTGCACCGCCACCGGCATGATCGTGGCGATCCCGGCACTGATGTTCCACCGCTATTTCAAGGGCCGCATCGGCGGTTACGTGATCGAGATGGAGCAGGAGGCCAGCGCCCTGCTGGACGCGCTCGACGGTCGCCCCGGGGTGATGAACACCCCCGCCCGTGCCTCGGCAGCCTCCACGGCCGCACCTGTCACGGTCAAGGGCTGACGGATGCGTATCCGCAATGACCGGGTCCAGGACGAGCCGCATATCGATCTGGTACCGCTGATCGATGTGATCCTCGTGCTGATCATCTTCTTCGTGGTCACCACCACCTTCGACGCGCGCTCGACGCTGCAGCTGCAACTGCCGACGGCCAGCCAGCAGGACACCACCGAGCCGCCGCGTTCGTTGAGCGTGCTGGTCAATGCCGAAGGCCGTTATTTCATCAACGACCAGGAAGTGCTGCGCACCGACGTCGAGTCGGTCAAGCAGACCATCGCCGCCGTCGCCGGCAGCGACCGCGAGCAGACCGTGCTGCTGCGCGCCGACGCACGCACCCCGTACCAGGCCGTGGTCACCGCCCAGGATGCCCTGGGCCAGCTCGGCTTCCGCCGCATCGCCATCGCTACCGCGCCGGAGGTGCGTCCATGAGCAAGAAACACACCCCGGTCTGGCCGATCTACAAGCGCCTGCTCGGTTACACCAACGCCTACTGGGTATTCATGGTGGCCGCGGTGATCGGCATGGTGGTCGAAGCCCTGGCCGGCTACCACTTCAGCAAGCTGATGGAGCCGCTGGTCAATCGCGGCTTCGTCAACCCCGAACCGCGCATGGCGGTGATCCTGCCGCTGACCATCCTGGGCCTGTTCGTGGCACGCAGTGCGGCGACCTTTGTCAGCGATTACGCGCTGGCGCGCACCGGCCGCAGCGTGGTCCGTGACCTGCGCGAACAGGTGCTGGAAAAGTACCTGCACCTGCCGTCCTCGCATTTCGACGCCGAATCGACTCCGGTGATGGTCAGCCGGTTGAACTTCGACACCGAGCAGGTCACCCAGGCCAGCGCCGACGCGCTCAAGACCCTGGTCGCCGATACCCTGACCATCATCGCCATGCTGGTGGTGATGCTGCAGATGAGCGTCAAGGTGACCGTGGCGATGCTGGTGGTGGTGCCGCTGATCGGCGTGATCGTGTCCTTCGTGGGCAAGCGCTACCGGCGCATCAGCCGTGGCATCCAGGACGGCATGGGCAGCATGGCGCAGACCGCCGAGCAGTCGCTGGCCGCGCAGCAGGAAGTGAAGGTGCATGGCACCCAGGCGCATGAGATCTCGCGCTACGCACGCCTGGCCAACCGCATGCTGGGCCTGAACATGAAGGTGGAAACCACCCGCGCCGCGGCCTCCAGCGTGGTCCAGTTCCTGGCCGCGCTGGCGCTGGCGGTGATCGTATGGGTATCCACCCGCGAGGCCCTGGCCGGTCGCCTCAATGCCGGCCAGTTCATGGGCCTGATGATTTCGATGACCGCGATCATTCCCTCGCTGCGCCGCCTGACCAGCGTGCAGTCGTCGATCGCGCGTGGCGTGTCGGCGGCCGAACGCCTGTTCTCGATCCTGGACATGCCGGTCGAGCGCGACCAGGGCCAGAAGAAGATCGGCCGCGCACGGGGCGAGCTCAGCTTCGAGCACGTGATGCTGCGCTACCGCGAAGATACCGGCGTGGCCCTGGACGACATCAGTTTCGTGGCCCGACCCGGGACGGTGACCGCCATCGTCGGCCGTTCCGGCAGCGGCAAGACCAGCCTGATCCGGCTGGTGCCGCGCTTCTACGAACCCAGTGGCGGCCGTATCACCCTGGACGGGGTGGCGCTGGACGACTACCCGCTGGCCGACCTGCGCCGCCAGGTGGCGATGGTCGGGCAGAAGGTGATCCTGTTCGACGACAGCGTGGGCGCCAACATCGCCTACGGCATGGACGCCAGCGATGAGCAGATCCGCGCCGCGGCCGAGGCGGCCAACGCATGGGAGTTCATCGAGCGCATGCCGCAGCAGTTGCAGACCCCGGTCGGCGAAAACGGCGCGCTGCTGTCCGGTGGCCAGCGCCAGCGGCTGGCGATCGCCCGCGCGATCCTGCGCGACGCCCCGATCCTGATCCTGGATGAAGCCACCGCCGCGCTGGACAACGAATCCGAGCGCCTGGTGCAGGACGCGCTGCAACGGCTGATGCCCGAGCGCACCACGCTGGTGATCGCGCACCGCCTGTCCACCATCGAGCATGCCGACCAGGTGCTGGTGATGGACCACGGCCGCATCGTCGAGCGCGGTACCCACCAGGAGCTGCTGGCCCTGGGCGGCCTGTACGAGCACCTGCACAAGATGCAGTTCCGCGAAAGGCAGCCTTGATGGCGGCCAAAGGCACCCGCACGCCGACGTACTGGTACGACGGCAGCGCCATCCCGTTGCCGGCGCGCCTGCTGGCGCCGCTGTACGGCGCGGCCATCGCGCTGCGCCGGTTGCTGTATCGCCGCCGCTGGCTGAAACGGCATGCGTTGCCGGTGCCGGTGATCGTGGTGGGCAACGTCACCGCCGGTGGCACCGGCAAGACGCCGCTGACCATCGCGCTGGTCGACCGGCTGCGCGCTGCCGGCTGGACGCCCGGCGTGGCCAGCCGCGGCTACGGCCGCGAGGAGCCCGGCGTGGCGCGCTGGGTGGAGGCCGGTACGCCGACCGCTGTTGGCGGCGACGAGCCGGTGCTGATCGCGTGGAAGACCGGCGTGCCGGTGCGCGTGGATGCTGATCGGGTGGCTGCCGGCAAGGCGCTGGTCGCGGCCGGCTGCGACATCATCGTCTGCGACGACGGCCTGCAGCACTACCGGCTGGCGCGCGATATCGAGATCGAGGTGGTCGACGCGCAGCGCCGCTACGGCAATGGCCGGCTGATCCCGGCCGGGCCGCTGCGCGAGCCGGCCAGCCGCGCCAACGACTGCGATTTCCGCGTGGTCAACATGGGCCAGGCCAGTGATGGCGTGGGCGCCCAGCCTGCCTGCGGCTTTGGCGAATGGCCCATGCAACTGCACATCGACAGCGCCCAGCCGCTCAGTGGGGGCCGCGCCCGCACGCTCGCCCATTTCCGCGGGCAGCGCGTGCACGCGGTGGCCGGCATCGCCCATCCGCAGCGCTTTTTCGACATGCTGCGCGCGCAGGGCATCGGCGTGGTGCCGCATGCCTTCCCCGACCACCATGCCTACCAGGCCCCCGACCTGCGCTTCGGCAGCGAGCTGCCGGTGCTGATGACCGAAAAGGATGCGGTGAAGTGCAAGGTGTTCGCCAACGAATGGCATTTTGCCGTGCCGCTGGCCGCTGACCTGCCCGCCGCGTTCTGGGTCAACCTGCTGGACCGGCTGGACAAGCTCGGCAAGCGTTGACGGCCGTGCCTGCGTTACCCGTATTCCCTGCGTTGCTGCCGAGAGAACCCGCATGACTGCCCCTGTCGATTTCGTCGTCGCCATCCCGGCCCGTTTCGCCGCCTCGCGCTTGCCCGGCAAGCCGCTGCGCCTGCTCGGCGGCCAGCCGCTGGTACTGCGCGTGGCGCAGCGCGCGCTGCTGGCCGGCGCCCGCGAGGTGTGGGTGGCGACCGATGACACGCGCATCGCCGACGCTCTGCAGGGCCTGGGCAGCGTGCGCGTGGCGATGACCGCGGCCACGCATGCCTCCGGCACCGATCGGCTGGCCGAATGCGCCGAGCAGGCGGGCTGGAGCGAAGACACGGTGGTGGTCAACCTGCAGGGCGATGAGCCCTTCGCACCGGCCGAAGGCATCCGGGCGGTGGCCGAGGCGCTGGTCTGCAGTGGTGCCCAGATGTCCACCCTGGCCACCCCGGTGGAGGACGCTGAAAGCCTGTTCGACCCCAACGTGGTCAAGGTGGTGCGCCAGCAGAACCTGGACGCGCTGTACTTCAGCCGGGCGCCGATCCCGTGGCATCGCGATGCCTTCGCGCGCTCGCGTGACAGCCTGTCCGGCCCGCATTGGCTGCGCCACATCGGCATCTACGGCTATCGCGCCGGCTTCCTGCGCCAGTTCGCGGCGCTGCCGCCGGGCGCGCTGGAGCAGCTGGAGTCGCTGGAACAGCTGCGCGCGCTGGAGGCCGGGCACCGGATCAGCGTGGCGCTGACCCCGGCCACGTTCCCGCCGGGGATCGATACCCCCGAGGACCTGGCCCGCGCCGAAGCCTGGCTGGCGGCGCATCCCTGACCCTGGGCGGCCGGGGGGCGGGCAGGGCGCCGGCCGTCGCACTTCCGGCGCCGGCACGACGATTGCATGACGCCGACTCCGGCATAATCGGGGCATGAACGTACAGCCTGTCCAGGACCTGCCCGAATTCGCCACGTGGCTCAACGCCGCGCCCACCACCTTGACCGAGCTGCGCGGGCGGCCGGTGGTGCTGGCCTTCGTCAACGCCGCCTCGGTGTGGTGCGCGCAACGCCTGGCCGAGCTGGGCCAATGGCAGTCGCGCAACCCGGGCAAGCTGCAACTGCTGGTCCTGCACGTGCCGCGGTTCGACTGCGAACGTGAGCCGGAGCAGGCGCTCAAGCTGTTGCGCCGCCAGGGCCTGGCCGCGCCGGCGCTGCTCGATGCCGATTGGGATGGCTGGCGCCGCTTCAATATCACCGCCTGGCCGACACTGGTGCTGCTGGATGCACAGGGGCGCGAGCGTGAGCGCCTGGTGGGCTTCGGCGGCGAGCTGGATCGCGCGCTCACCGCGTTGTGCGAGGGCATCAGCCGGCCGACCGACGCCGAACCGGTGCGTGAACTGCACCCCGAACCGCGGCTGCCGCTGCGCTTCCCGGTCGGCCTGGTCGCCACCACCGAGCGCCTGTACATCGCCGACAGCGGCCACCATCGCGTGCTCGAATGCAGCCACGGCGGGCGCGTGCTGCGCCAGTTCGGGCTGGGGACCGCCGACTTCATGGACGGCGGCCCCGCCGAGGCCGCGTTCAACCGGCCGCAGGGGCTGGCCCTGGAACGCGACGCGTTGTACGTGGCCGATACCGGCAACCACGCGCTGCGCCGCATCCACCTGCTGACCGGCCAGGTCGACACCTTGTGTGGCACCGGCCGCCCCGGCGAGCCCACCGAGGGGGTGGTCACGCAGCCGCGCCAGGTCGCGCTGAACCACCCGCAGGGGCTGGCGGTGGCCGACAACCAGATCCACATCGCGATGGCCGGCGACAACCGCATCTGGAGCTTCCACCTGGGCCAGCGCACCTTGAGCTGGCGCGCCGGCTCGGGCGCGATCGAGGAACGCGACGGCAGTGGCCACCTCGCCGCGTTCGCGCAGCCGGCCTCGGTCGCGGCGGTGCAGCAGGTGCTGTATGTCTGCGATGCGCTGGGTTCCTCGATCCGCGCCATGCAGCTGCGCGGCGACCTGGTCCAGACCCTGGTCGGTCAGGGGCTGTGGTCGTTCGGCGAACAGGACGGTCCGCGCGCGCTGGCCCAGCTGCAGCATCCGCAGGCGATCGCGCTGAGCCCGGATGCCCCGTTGCTGTGGATCGCCGATGCCGGCAACGGCCGCCTGCGCACCCTGCGCCTGGGCGGTGGTGAGCTGAGCACGCTGGAACTGCCGCGCCGCTTGCACGGCCCGGCTGGGCTGGCGCTGGGCGGCGGGGCGGTGTGGATCGCCGAAACCGACGCCCATGCCGTGCTGCGTTTCGATCCTGTCAGTGGCGTATTGAGCGAAGTCCCGATCAGCGAATGACTGTTTCCCCCGCACCGGCCTTCGATGGCAAGGCATTCGCGGCCCACCTGAGTACCGCGCCCGGCGTCTACCGCATGTACGCCGCCGACGACAGCCTGCTGTACGTCGGCAAGGCGCGTGCGCTGCGCAATCGCGTGGGCAGTTATTTCAACGGCACCCCCAAGACCACCCGGATCATGTCGATGCTGTCGCAGGTCGCGCGCATGGACGTGACCGTGACCCGCTCGGAGGCCGAGGCGCTGCTGCTGGAAAACCAGCTGATCAAGTCGCTGTCGCCGCGCTACAACGTCTCCCTGCGCGACGACAAGACCTACCCGCATGTGCTGCTCACCCGCGAGGACTGGCCACGCATCGCGCTGCACCGCGGCCCGCGCGCGGTGCCGGGGCGTTATTTCGGCCCGTACCCGGGCGTGACCGCCGTGCGCGACACCCTCAACCTGATGCACAAGCTGTTCAAGCTGCGCAGCTGCGAGGACAGCGTGTTCCGCAACCGCACCCGGCCGTGCCTGCAGTACCAGATCGGCCGCTGCAGCGCGCCCTGCGTGGAACTGGTGGCGCCGGCCGACTATGCCGAATCGGTGCGTCGCGCCTCGATGTTCCTGGAGGGCAAGAGCGACCAGCTCGGCCAGGAGCTCGGCACGCAGATGCAGGCGGCCAGCGAGGCGCTGGAATTCGAGCAGGCCGCGCGCCTGCGCGACCTGATCACCGCGCTGCGCAGCATGCAGACCCGCCAGTACGTGGATGGGCGCGCGGCCGACCTCGACGTGCTGGCCTGCGCCACCCAGGGCGCCAATGCCTGCGTGATGCTGCTGGCCTTCCGTGATGGCCGCAACATGGGCACGCGCCCGTTCTATCCGCGCACCAACGGCGAGGAAAGCGCCGAGGAAGTGCTGGCCGCGTTCGTCTCGCAGTACTACGCCGAACATTCGCCGCCGCGCGAGATCCTGCTCGACCGCGAAATCCCCGATGCGAGCCTGATCGAGTCGGCGCTGTCGGCCTCGGCCGAGGTCAAGGTGCAGCTGAAGTGGAACGTGCGTGGCGAGCGCGCCGGCTATGTCGAGCTGGCAAGCCGCAATGCGCAGATCACCCTGGTCAGCGAACTGACCAGTCGCAGCGCCCAGCACGCACGCAGCGAAGACCTGCGGCAGATGCTGGGCCTGGCCGAGCAGGTCAAGCGGGTGGAGTGCTTCGACATCAGCCACACCATGGGCGAGGCCACGGTGGCCTCCTGCGTGGTGTTCGACGCCAGCGGCCCGGTGCGCAGCCAGTACCGCCGCTTCAACATCAGTGGCATCGAGCCGGGCGACGACTACGCCGCCATGCGCCAGGCGATCGAGCGCCGCTTCCGCCGCGCCGTGGAGGAAGACGGGGTGCTGCCGGACCTGCTACTGATCGACGGCGGCGCCGGCCAGCTCGGCCAGGCCCAGGCGGCGCTGGCCGACCTCGGCGTGGAAGGGGTGATGTTGGTGGGCGTGGCCAAAGGCGTGGAGCGCCGGGCAGGGCACGAGGCGCTGGTGCTGCCCGATGGCCGCGAGCTGCGCCCGGGCGCGGCCTCGCCGGCCCTGCAGTTCATCCAGCAGGTCCGCGACGAGGCCCATCGCTTTGCCATCACCGGCCACCGTGGGCGCCGCCAGAAGGCGCGCATGACCAGCAAGCTGGAGGATATCGCCGGCATCGGCCCGCGCCGCCGCGCCAGCCTGCTCAAGCATTTTGGCGGCCTGGTCGGGCTCAAGGCGGCCGGCGAGGCGGAAATCGCGAAAGTCGAAGGCATCAATGACGCCCTCGCTGCACGCATCTACGCTAACCTTCATGGACTGCCCACGCCCGACGCGGCGGGCGAGTAGAGAGATGCGATGAAGTTGACCCTCCCCACCTGGCTGACCCTGCTGCGGATCCTGATGATCCCGGTGCTGGTGCTGGTGTTCTACCTCCCCTACAAGTGGACCAATTTCGCCTCGGCGGCGATTTTCGGGCTGGCGGCGATCACCGATTGGCTCGATGGCTGGATCGCGCGTCGCTACAACCTCGCCTCGGCGTTCGGCGCCTTCCTGGATCCGGTCGCCGACAAGCTGATGGTGGCCGTGGCGCTGTTCCTGATCGTGCAGGGCCATCCCACCGCGTGGATGGCGGTGTGGGCGGCGGTGATCGTCGGCCGTGAAATCGCCGTGTCGGCGCTGCGCGAATGGATGGCCGAAATCGGCCAGCGCGCCAAAGTGCGGGTGGCCCTGATCGGCAAGATCAAGACCACCGCGCAGATGGTGGCGCTGCTGTGCCTGCTGTACTCGGTGGCCCCGCATACGCCGATGCAGGACATCTGGATGGGCGTGCAGGTCTTCCACATCGGCGACTGGACCCTGGCGATCGCCTCGATCCTCACGTTGTTCTCGGGCCTGCAGTACCTGCATGCGGCGTGGCCGAGCCTGCGCGAGGACGAGCGCCTGGCGCGTGAGAACGCCAAAGCAAAAAAGAATGCATGAGGGCTGTTGACAGCCCCTCGTTTGGCTGTAGAATTTTGCCTCCCAAGCGGGAATAGCTCAGTTGGTAGAGCGCAACCTTGCCAAGGTTGAGGTCGCGAGTTCGAGTCTCGTTTCCCGCTCCAGATACCGATTTACAGAGTTCCATGGAAGTCTGTAAATCGTTGAAAATAGACGCTTCGGCGTCTTTTTCGTTTCAGCCAAAGCCCCTCCGATGCATGGGCATCCGGACTTTTTCAGTCCAGATATTCGTCCATGAAATCCGGACTTCTACCGTGGCGGTTTGTTGCTGGAGAGCAGCGTTGAGCGTTACGAGCATCTCGCCCTGAATTTCATGTTCAGGAGCTCGTATATGGCACTCTCAGATGCAGCCGTACGCCAATCCAAGGCCACCGGCAAGGACTAGACCCTAGGTGATAGCGATGGTCTGTCGCTCGGCGTGACGGCCGCTGGCGGCAAGTCTTGGCATTTCCGCTATTCATGGGCCGGCAAGCAAAAACGCATGTCTTTGGGGCCCGACCCTGAGGTGGGCTTGAGACAGGCGCGCCCGCTTCGCGGCGAGGCGCGGCGGCTGATCGCCCAAGACGCCAATCCCTGTGTGCACCGGCGCCATCAACGCCACACCCACAACCTCGCAGAGCAAAACACCTTCCAGGCGATGTACGACTTGTGGTTCAAGCACCGCAGTCGTGTGCTCAAGAAGGGCCGGCAGATTACGCTGGCGCAGGTCCAGCGTATCTTCGACAACGAAATGCTGATCACATCAGTTCTGCGGTATGACGCGGGGCGGAAATAGTCGCGAGGGCTATATTGTTGCTGTTTTTAGTCCGCCCCCTTTTGTTACTAATGGGTGCATGAAATGCAGCGGTGCAGTAATCTATTGATGAAGCTGGTGCACTTTAGGGAAATTCCGAACAAGTTGCCCATCAGCCGGAAATGGACACGGGGATGCCGAAAAGCCCGATTTTCAGCCACTGATTATTGGAAAACTAGGACGTAGCCTTGGTGTTCTGCCCTCACGGGCGCACCTCTCGCGTAGCAGGCAATAATTGCTGGCGCACCATCCACGGATTCGACAGGGCAAACAGTGGTGTCAGTTGCGCCGTCGAACAGGGTGCGTGGATAAAGGTGGCGTCGACGATGGTGCCCTGGCGTAACGGCAGGCCCTGGTCTCGCAGATCATTGTTGATGGTTTCCAGGATGCCCGCCGCCAACTGCTGCTTCTCCAGCGGGTGCCGGAAATTCACGATCGTCGTGACTTCGCGGATCGGAGCGCTGAGCGTCAGACCAGCAAACTGGCGCATCAAAGTGATCTCGTACAACGCCTCTTCCATGGCTGGGTCGCTCAACGAGAACCAGTTCTGCAGGAGGTGAACACGCAGTATGGTGTCCAGTGGGTGCAGCTTGCGACCACCGCCGGCCGTCGGATAATGCGGCTCAATCAATGCCGCCAATCCGCTCCACGGCACCCCCTGTTCCCTCTCGGCCAGGAAACGCTCACGACGGGTTTGCTTGCGCTTACCGGGGTACTCGAAATCGGAGAAGCTCACCTGACTCATGGGATGGCAGGCTTGTAGAGGGCAGTTGGCCGGAGGGCTGTTTCAGCAAAGGATAGATGGCCAGTGCCGACTTGATCGGAGAGTCCTTGGATGAGGTCTCATTCTAGGCAGGGTCCGGGCTTGATCCTCCTCTAAGCTCGCTTGAAAACCACGCATCGAATATGTTCCCTGGTAGGAGATCCGGAGTGTCGGCGAAGACGTTGTCGTATCGCAATTGTGCGCGAAATGTTCCATTTCCTACATCATAATGTAGTCGCATTTCCGTGGGGGCTTTAACTCCAAATTCGAGACATTTTTCATCAATGTCGTCGATGTGATCCAGTCCGATATCCAGCATGGCGTCTTGTCGATCTTCTGAGTCGTCATATTTGGTTTCGCAGGGTTTGATGGTGGAATTGATTTCTTCTTTTCTCACTATTTGGCCATTGATTTTATAGAAAACATCGAAAGAAGATGTTCCTTCTTCGGATGCAGCATGGACGAAAACTTCGTCAGCTCTGCCGTGTACGTATTCAAGTGCTATGCCTATCATGCCTGCCTGGCGTTCACAAAGATAATCTTCAAAAGGTTTGTTCATTTCTTGGATTTCCTGATTATTGATTCGCTCCACTTTTTTGAACGTCGATCACATAATCTACTCTAAGGCTGCCGGGCCTAGCCGATGATCCCGAATAGAGTGGCCTTATTCTTACAGTGACGCTTTTGCCCTCTTTGAGGGCTTTTGCCCATTGATTTTCTAAACTTTTATAAGTGCTTGTGTTTGTCAGTCTTGATTGGTTGACGATGTTGTCAAGCTTGGGCGAGCCGCCAAATCTATCACCTATCAAATGCCCTGCGTGATCGTCGTCTGGTTTTCCTGGAGAATTCGATTTGTGTGGGAGTCGCTTGTCTCTGGAGGTTAATTGAAGGTTGTCTTCTTTGACCTCTTTTATTCGCCCAAGACTGTCTGTTTCATAGATGTAGTCGTGTTCTGCAGCTGGCCAGCAGGAAGTCGGAATTGCCCCACAGGTAGTTGTCGTGCCGCCCGTGGATGCTTTCTTCGATGTTCTCACGGAAGTCCGTACGGTCCACCAGAAGTTCGAGGCTGCGCCACGAGGACTCAAGTTCCTGAAATGCCGGCTGGTGGAAAATGGCGTCCATCTGTTTGCCAAGCACTCGATCCTGTGGAAAATTGTACTTGCCATGGTCTGGTATCAAGTCCATAACTTCGTCCACTGAAGCGGGGCTGGCTTAAAAAAGAGCTGCTCTTTTCAAATGGATAGATGCTTGGTTGGCGTCTCGTTTCCCGCTCCAGATACCGGTTTTCCAGCCAGTTGATCGGCCTGGAAGCAAAAAGAAAAAGCGACCGCAAGGTCGCTTTTTTCATTTGCGCTGCCGGCAGCGTCGTGTCGATCAGGGCGCGGCCACCGGCGTGGCCGTGCAATCGTCCTGGAAGGTCATCCGCTCATCGCTGATGCCGACGCAGCGCTGCACGGCGGTGTCCTCCGCCATGGCGGCAAAGCTCACCAGCCAGGGCGCTGGTACGGGGCGGAAGGCGGTTGCCGGATCGGCCAGGTCCACGGCCTGTTCGACCGAGTGCAGGCAGCTTTGCAATAGCATGAAATCCAGCATCACCAGTGCGCCGTTGCGCACGGCCAGCAACACCAACCCGTCTTCCTGCCCCGCGCCGCAATAGCCCATCGGCGCGGCGGGGCGCGATGGTGCGCTGATGAACAGCAGCACGCTGTTGTCCGCTTCGGCAGCGGCGCGGTGGCGGCCCAGCGCACGTGCCGTGTCCGAGCGGGACAGCGCATCGCGCAAGGTCGCGTCCAGCCGCAGCGGGATCACGGTGGAGCCTGAGAGTACCTGTGCGCTGCCGTGGACGCTGTCGATGTGCAGGTGTGCACCACTGCCATCTGCCAACGGCACGCTGATCGGGGCGGGCGCCGCGGTCGCCGGTACTGCAACGGCAACGACGCCTCCCCACATCGCCGCACGGATGCATCGCAGTGCCCATTGCAAGCAACCAGCACGCGTCGGGCGCATCGCAGCCGGGGCGGTAACGATCGTGTCCAGGCGGGTGGTCATGCCGCCGATTGTCCCATGCAGCAGGCGCGAGCGTGATTCCGCGTGCCGCTTCATACCTGCTTCACCCGCACTTCATGGCCTCTCCGCTGGGGCCCGCGATCCTGCGCGCCTGGAAGGCAGAGGAGATTGGACCGATGGATAGCGTTGCTTCGCCCTACGACTGGGACCTTGTCATCGTCGGCGCCAGCTTCGCCGGCGCGGCCTGTGCGCTGGCCGCCGCGCAGTACGGCCTGCGCGTGTGCGTGCTGGAACGCAAGGCCGATCCCGGCGCGCGCCTGCACACCACCGGCATCATCGTGAAGGAAGCGATCGAGCAGACCTGGCTGGGCCGCGCGCCTGCCGATCTGCTGCAGCGCGTGGAGCGTGTGCGCCTGTACGCGCCCAGCCTGCGCAGCGTGCTGCTGGCGGCGCCGGGCTACTACTTCATGACCACCGACACGCCGAACCTGCTGCGCTGGCTGGCGGCCGAACTGCGTGCCAGTGGGGTCGACCTGCGCCTGCGGCAGTCGTTCACCCAGGCGCGGCGCGACGGGGATGGCTGGCAGGTGGAGGGGGCAGGACGCACGCGGTATCTGATCGGTGCCGATGGCGCGACCTCGCGGGTGGCGCAACGCACCGGGCTGGGCCGCGTGCAGGACAATCTATACGGCGTTGAGCAGGAGTTTGCCGGCGTCCAGCTGGCCGAAGCCGGTGCGCTGCACTGCTTTGCCAGCAAGCGCTTCGCCCCGGGTTACATCGGCTGGGCGGCGCAGAATCCGACCGGCGTGCAGGTGGGGCTGGCGCTGCGCCACGATGCGGCCCGCGCACGCCAGCCGGACCTGGAGGGATTCCTGCAGCATGTGCGCGACGTGGTCGGCTTGCCGGCTGCGGCGGTACCGACCGCCACGCGCGCCGGGCTGGTGCCGTGCGGCCTGCCGGATGGCCCGATCACCGCACCCGGGGTGATCCTCACCGGGGACGCAGCGGGCATCGTGTCACCGCTGTCGGCCGGCGGCATCCACTTTTCGTGGCGGCACGGTTGGGCGGTGGGCGATGCGGCCGGCCTGCACCTGCGCGGCAATGGCCCACCGCCGGAAGCCGTGGCGCGAAAGGCCGCGCCCACCTTCCGTCGCAAGCGCATGCTGCGCTGGGCGATGGACAACCTGCAGGTGGATTGGCCAGTGAATCTGGCGCTGCACTCCAGCGCGATGCGGCGGGTGGCCGAACAGGTGTATTTCCATCGGCGCGGGATGCGGGTAGGGGCATAGTCCTGGAGGCCAGGGGGATCTTTGATCCGCCCGGGTGCTGCCTCGCGATCCAGCCGTCAGTGCGGCAGATACCCGCGATCGCGCCAGTGACGCATCGCGAATGCATCGTCGGTCGCATGGAACGGCGGCGTGCCTTCCAGCAGGGCTGCGTTGACCTGCTCCAATTGGCCGGCGGCACGATGGAAAAGTCGAACGGCCTCAACCAGCCGCGGGCCACCCTCGGCATCCAGCGGCATCGGCGGTTGTTCACTCTCCTGATCGACGAGGTGGAGCACGCGAACGCGTTCCTGCCCATCCTGACAGCGCTCCAGTTCGTAGTAGAAGCTCTCCGTGGTTTCTTCATCTGTATCACGGCAGTAGCGACTCCGGGAAAAGCGCAGGGTGGGATGCTGGCCTTCGCCGTCCGCACCACGCCCGCGCTGCCGGAACGCGGCGTGGAATCTGCCTGTCCAGAGTCCGTTGCGGTCACTGTCGGCGTAGTCGTCATAGGGAGCGGCAACGGGCAGGGCCAACAGACGGCGCACCCGATCCGCGGGAATCTGGCTGGCGGCCCAGTGCCGATGCGACGCCCACTCCAGCAGCGCTGCCCAACCCTTGAGAATGAGGGCGGTGTACTCTGGCGTGAAGGTGACACCCTCCACGCCTACCCAGTCGGGATCTGGCGCGTCGAGGTTGTCACAGGTGGCTTTCAGCAGTACCCAGCCGCGTTGCGGTTTGCGCAATGTCACGACATCCCGCCACGACCACGGGGCCGTCGCCGGTTCCTGTGTGAAGCTGACGCCGATGTTGCGCGCGATGTCCTTGATCAGGATGGCGCGTCGTGGGATGCGATGCTCTTCCGACAGGTAGGCCATCACGGTCAGGTCGAGTCCGTCGCACTCGATGCTGTGCAGGCAACCGTCGTCGGGCAGGAGGTCCGGATCGGACAGCCGGAGGAAATTGTCGGGGCTGATGTTGGCGTCCGCAAACAGCGACGGAATCGTGAACGGCGGATCGGGACGTTCCAGTGCTTCCCTGCAGATGACACTGCGGCCCGCCTCCAGACGTTCGATCATGGCGGCCGCATTGAGTGACCACTCCGGTGCCGGTTCTGGTGCCGTCTGCGTCACGCAATCGGCGGCAACGATGTTCATCAGTTCATCCCCGTCCAGGTCGTCAAGATCAGCTACCCGCTTGAGACAGCTCACCTTGCCGATGAAGTCCATGCGGTAGTCGGTTTGAATCAACAAGGCGGCCGCCGTGTCGCCTTCGACATGCAGGCATCCATGGTTGTAGTCGCCCCAGTACAGTTCTTCGATCGTCAGGTTGCCGCCGACGTGAATCTGCTGGCCGCCTACGATGGCGTTGCGCGCCGTCAGATCGCCGAGCGCGACCAGCCCGCAGGCGCCGTCGGTTTCCATGCACCATAGGTGCTGTTCGATGACGACGTTGCCGGTGACCAGGATGAACCAGGGCAGGACGACATCGGCGTCTGGACGGCGCCAGCGGGCAAGGGGATCGTCCAGGTCCAGGTGGTCAAGATGCAGGTCGCCGTCGACGACAAGGACGATTGGCGGGTCAGGTCGCATGGAATCGGCATCTGCGCGCTGGTACAGGGAGGTCTCCGGCACCTTGTTGGCGACGTCCGCATACGCCACTACCTCGAAGGGCCGGTTGGCCACCAAGGTTTCGCTCACCTGGGCTGGCGTTGGAGACGGCGTGGCCGCAACGACGTCGCAGCCGCGGATGATTGCACCGAATACCGTTATCCAGTTGCCGACGGCCACGTCGGACAGGGTGCGTATGCAATGCCGCAGCGCTTCTGCGATGTCCCGATGCGACAGTGTGGCCGGCGCCGGGAGTACGCCATGGATCACATCGAAGGCCCATCCCAGCGGTCCATCCGCTTGGCCGGCCTGGCCCAGCGCGACCGCCCAGTCGAACATCGCCTGCAGTCGGCCATCGGCGATGTCGCCGTAGACCGCGCGCAGCAGATCCACGACGTTGCCCCGTAGGTCGATGGGGGAGGGGGCGTCGTGTTCCGCTGCGTTGCGCAGTGCCAGTTCAACCGCCATCAGGTCGCGTTCTTCCAGCAGCAAAGGCGTCGGCCACCGGTGGGAGCGGTCAGGGGCCGCATGCACCTCGGTCAGCCATGAGGCTACGTCCCGTGGGTCGGCGTGCCCGCGCATCCACTGGACGGCGAACTGGGCCATCTCCAGCGGATCCTGGATCATGGGCGACAGGATGCGGTCTGTGACCGGATCATGGCCGAAATAGTGACGCTGCCCATCCAGCAGCAGCGACTCGATGTGGCCTGTGGCGTTGAAGCGTTCGAGGATGGGTGTGTGCGGAATAAAAAAGGGCATGTCCACGTCCCGGTATGCGAACGCACCAGTGTCCTTGCGCGATCGCACGCCTGACCATGCAATTTGTTGCATCCATTGGCTTCCGCGCCGCAACGTCACCGGGAAGCCGTCGGTGGAGCCGGGGCCGTAAATCGGAGCCCCGCGCAGACAGTTGACGGCGTGAAGGAATTCCGACACAACAGCGCTCCTTCGACGCAGGTCGATGGGCCGGCAGCCTCCAGCACTTCACGGTGCAGTGCAGCCGGAGCAAGCGAAAGTCTGCGGGAATAGCTCAGTTGGCAGAGCACAATCTTGCCAAGGTTGAGGTGGCGCGTTCGAGTCTCGTTTACCGCTCCAATTATCGATCTGCAGAGTCCCATGGAAGTCGGTAACTCATTGATAATGTAAGATGTCGACGGTTCGCGGAATTGGATTGTCAGGTTTTAGTTTCGCTCTGTCGAACTTGATGGTTGATTCTCCGGGGCTATGATTAGATCTGTTACTAGGATCCAAAGGCTGTCTGGTACTTCGTTGTGGCAGGTGAGGCCAAGATCAGTAAGGCATGCGGTGAATTCGACTAGTACCCGGCTGCCGAGTTTGTGTCTAGGAAGGCTGGACTCATTCTCTTGAGCTATAACCGTTCCGGCTTGTCCGATGATCTTCCAGTAATTTTCGGAGGCGCGCGTGCTTTGGCGTGGAGTGCTTGTGCCAAAGAAGGTGCGAAGTTTTACCTTTTTTCCGTTAGCTATTTTCATTTACGTCGATTTGTTGCTTGGTAAGTTGGGGGTGTGTGTCCCATCTGAGTGGTGTTGGATGAGGTGCGATGCGAATGATGTGTTGTCTTGTATTCTTTGGACGGATGGCTACTGGGTGAGATCAAGGGTTAGGGGGCTTTCGAGATCGATGCTGATTTCAATGTTCGTGGTGGTTGTCACTTTCACTGTTTGATCGTCCACTTGGACGGCATCAGTGAAGGGGTTTGACGATGATGAGTAAATCGCCCAGACAAGGTTCCTTTCGTTGTCCAGGTAGGCCATGAATCCGTCGGATCCATGGCTGCATCCACCTGTGCAGGAGTACCCTCCAGTGGTGAGAGGGGTTTCCTTGAAAATGTCTATGGCGCAGACGTCCTGCTTATTGTGTTCGTTGAAGTCGTCAAGGCTGAATTTTCCCCCGACGTTCATGCTCGGGAATGGACAGGTCGTAATCCTGCATTTCGTGAGACTCCCCGTTGAAGAAGTGGATGGCGTCCTTGATTGGAAGCAATTCCTGTTCCCACAATTTCGCTATTGTGTTTTTCATGAGGTCTGGGCTTGTGGATAACGTCATTCCGTTCTTTGCAATTTCGTCCCAGCTATCCAGCTTGTTCGTCCATGACAAAGATGAATTCATTGGAGTGATCCGTTGCTTTGGTCGCGTATTCGGTCATGGAGGCGTATCCAGCAGGCATCAAAGGAGAGTCCCTGTAGCTGATTCCCGCTCGGTTCCTTGCATTGCCGCCCGGGCTGGTGGCGTCAAATACAGCGCGATGGTTGCTACGGCAGATCTTCGTTTCAACTGAGCATGTGCCAGACCCTGCGGCCAAGCCATGCAACGACTTGCAATGTTCAGACACGTCGCAGGTTCGGCTTCATCCCCACTCGTGGCATCTGCCTTAGTGGTACCGACTGCCGTGTGGGGTGCGCGATGGGCCGATCACCGGCCCGGGCGTGATCCACAGGCGACGCGGCCGGGATCGTGTTGGCGCGCTCGGCCGGCGGCATCCATTCGTCCTGGCGGCACGGCTGGGCAGTCGGCGATGCGGCCGCCCTGCAACTGCGCGGCGAGGGGCCGCCGGCCGAAGCCGCGGCGGCGCGGGTGGCGCCCAGGTTCCGGTCCAGACGCACGTGGCGCTGGGCGATGGAGCACCTGCAGGTGGACTTGCCGATAGACCTGATGCTGCAGTCCGGCGCGATGCAGCGGATCGCCGAACAGAGCTATTTCCACCGGCAGGGGATGCGGGTGTAGCCGGGGTGCATCCGGCGGCTCGCACGGCGCAGGGGCAACGCACGGAAATGCAGCAAAAAGGATGTTGACGGCGTGAAGGAATCCCGACACAATAGCGCTCCTTCGACGCAGGTCGATGGGCCGGCAGCCTCCAGCACTTCACGGTGCGGTGCAGCCGGGGCAAGCGAAAGTCTGCGGGAATAGCTCAGTTGGTAGAGCGCAACCTTGCCAAGGTTGAGGTCGCGAGTTCGAGTCTCGTTTCCCGCTCCAGATTTCGACAGGGCCCCCTCGGGGCCTTGTTTTTCTCCGCGGTGGCACGCGGGCATCCTGATCGGCAATGTCGGCGGGGATGTGAAATAAAGTGTGAAAAGGCTGGTGTGTTACCTGCGGTTTCGGTAAGATACGCGCCTGATTTTGCGGGAATAGCTCAGTTGGTAGAGCGCAACCTTGCCAAGGTTGAGGTCGCGAGTTCGAGTCTCGTTTCCCGCTCCACATCCAGACCAGGCCCCGTTCTCGGGGTCTTGTTTTATCGGGGTATGATCGCCCGGTAAGCGGTAAGGTCACCGGCCTGGTGGCAGAGTGGTTATGCACCGGACTGCAAATCCGTTGAGATGGGTTCGATTCCCGTCCAGGCCTCCAGATTCAAGCAAGAGCCCGCGCAAGCGGGCTCTTTGCGTTGGGGCGGTCGTTTGCCGGGACGGACTTTGCCAAGGCTGGCGTGATCTGAATGCTTCAGCCAATCGCTTTATTCACGCCGCTGGAAGTGCCAGCATGACCCCCTATTTCGAGGACACAGCCCATGCCCCTTCGCGCGATCGCCTACATCAGCGAGGCGTCCGCCGGCTTGTCCAGCAGTACTCTGGATGCGTTGGTCGAGGATGCCGCCCGCTTCAATTCCCTGGCCGGGGTCACCGGCGTGCTGCTGTTCGATGGCGGGCGCTTCCTGCAGTATTTCGAGGGCCCTGAAGACGGCGTAGCCGCCGTCCACGAGCGCATCCTGCAGGCACGCAGCCATGCCGCGATCATCGAACTGAACCGCGGGCGCGTGCCACGCCGCTACTTCCCGTATTGGGGCATGCGCTGGCTGGGCGTGGAGTCGGCCCTGATCCGTCAGCTGACCGCTGGCGACTGGTCCGGCTTCGCCCACGGCGTGGAGCAGGGTCCGGCCGTGCGCAGCGCGCTGGACCAGCTGCTCGGGCTGGTGGCCCAACGCATGGATGCGGTGCCGCAGGCCCACGCCGGCGGCTGAGCCGGGTGCCGCGGCGGCCGTTTCTTCACCCGTTCAGGACGATGCCCTGACCAAGATGGGGACCTGTTCCCGCGCGAGACTGCCCCCATGGCCTTGGCCCTGTTGTTTGCCGCCGCCGCTGCGCCCGGTTCGTTCTGGGCCTCGCCCAGCAATGTGAGCGGGGTGGTCTGGCTGCTGGTCGGGCTGGCCGGCATCGCGTTCTCGCTGGTGCTGGGCAAGGCGCTCAAGCGCTTCAACGGCCTGGTCTGGGCACTGCTGCTGGCCGGTATCGTGATCGGCGTGTACGGGGTCTGGCGCATGGGGTCATGACCGCCACGCGGACGGCGCCCTGACATCTGACTGTCAACACTGCCGGTGCATGCTGCCCGGCAGGACGGTGGTCGCCCGCATGAACCGTTCAGCGCTCGCCGCGCGTTCGTGCTCCTGCCAATTGACTTGACGCGAAGACCGTGCAAATTTTGGGTGAACCGCAAGTGAATCCATTGCCGTCCGGGGTGTCTTTGTTGTCTTTGCGCGACAAGCTGCAAACAGGGTGGTTGCTCGTCTCCGATGCAGGGCAAGTCCAAGGGAGGTCGTATGCACTACGGCGTACATGACTTGGCTGACGGCGTGCGCACCGAGCTGGAAGCCAGTTACAGCAAGCATGGCTGCGGCCCGGAATTCTGGACCACATATCAACAGGTGCTGGAACGGCTGGTCCCCAAGGGCCGCAGCCGCACCCAGGTCACCAACGAGCTGGCGTTGATCATCGAGCAGCTGGGCATCGTCCGGCGCGCGCAGATGGTGCCGCCGCGTACCACGCGCACGCGCTGAAACCGGTTGGGGGACCGGGCCATCCCCGGATGGCAGGCAGGGGGCGGGGAACCAACGCTTACAACCGATGCAGGCCGATACCCAGCAGCACCAGCAGGGTGGCCAGCGCTGCCAGTGCGCGCGGCCGCAGCCACCGCGTGGCCTGCTGCTGCATGCGGTTGTCGCTGGCCAGGCCGATCAGACCGCCAGGGAAGCCCCACGCACGCATCTGCGTATTGCAGGCATCCACGCAGTGGCCACAGGCGATGCAGTCCAGGTGCGGGCCACTGCGGACATCCAGCGCCATCGGGCACACCTGTACGCAGGCCGCGCAGTCCACGCAGTCCCCGAGCCGATCGTCGGCAAAGCGCGGCATCGGTCCGGCCAGGGCCGGGTGCGCGGCGCGGAAGGCGTAGTCGCGGGCACTCACCGGATCGAGCAGACCCCGCCCGCGCTGCATCACCGCGCCCTGTCCCGGCGCCCGTGGGCCGCGCGGTTCGCCCCGGCGTGCGTCGTACTGGACGTGCGGGGTGTCCCGGTCGCAGAGGCTGGGACAGATCCGCGCGTAGGGACACAGGTCCAGGCAGACCTGCTCGCGCAGGAAGCCGGCATTGCCCCAGGTGGCCAGGGCGTAGAACAGCACCCAGAAGGTTTCCCAGCCGCTCCAGGCCGGTGGCCATGCGCTGCCGACCAGGTCCCGGACAGGGCTGAACAGGCCTACGAAGGTGATCCCGGTCCACAGCGCGACGGCGGCCCACAGCAGGTGCCTGACCGCGCGTGCCAGCGGCGGCCACGGCAGGTGCCGTGCACAGCGCTGTTCTATCCAGCGGAACAGGTTGCTCCACAGCGTCTGCGGGCAGCCATGTCCACACCACACCCGGCCGGCCAGGGTGGTGAGCAGGACCAGCGCGCTGGCCAGCACCGCCAGCAGGCCCAGCAGCACGCCCAGGTCCTGTGGCCACAAGGTCAGCCCGAACAGGTCGAAACGGCGCGCGGGCAGGTCGAACAACAGCGCCTGGCGGCCGTCCCAGCGCAGCCACGGCAGCACGTAGAACGTGGCCAGCAAGGTGGCCGACAGCAGCGCGCGCCAGCGCAGCGCCGGGCGCGCGCGCGGTGGCGGTGGGGGCGGCGCGGTCGGTTCAACCAGGTGCAGGTGCAGGCGCTGGGGCATGGTCAACCCAACGGCACGTCGTCGTCGTCGCGGCGCAGCGGACGCGACAGGTACCAGGTGACGCCGCTGGACGCGGCGGTCACTGCCCAGAACATGAAAAAGCCCAGCGTGTAGCCCAGTTCGCGGCTGAGCGCGTGCGCCGGGAAGCTGATATCGCGCAGCCGGAGCGGATCGACGAAGGCGAAGAACACCATGCTGGCCAAGCCCGCCGCGACGAAGCTGGGCCACAGGATCGTGCCCCATTGCTGGATCAACTGCCGGCGGCGGCTGGCCGCAGGTGGGTCGTGCAGGTCGGTCATTGCGGCCACGGTCAGGAGGGAGGGGCAGGGCGTGTCTATACTGGTCGGCAGCCGTCCGGGCCGCGCGCAACCTGGCTGGGCTCACAGACTAGGGCGCCCGATCCGGCCCGACATTGATCCTGATCAAGGCTCCCCCGTGCCCGCGCGCGCATGCTGCGCATCACACGCGGCGGGCCGTCGCCGCAGAGGTAGTCCATGCTTGATCCGTCCACCACCGCGTTGCCCACGCCCTCGCTGGCGTTGTGCAGCGAGCAGGAGGTCACCCGGCTGGTCCACGACTTCTACGCGCGGGTCCGCGCCGAGCCGCGTCTGGCGCCGGTGTTCGCCGCGCGCGTGCACGACTGGGATGCGCACCTGGCCCAGCTGGTGGATTTCTGGTCGGCGATGCTGCGCGGTACCCGCCGCTTCAGCGGCGCGCCGATGCCCAAGCACATGGCCATGGACGAACTGGACCGCGATCTCTTTGATCGCTGGCTGGCGCTGTTCCGGCAGACCACCGCCGAGAGCGGCAACGCGCCGATGCAGCGCCTGGCCGACGATGTCGCCACGCGTATCGCCGACACGTTCTGGCGCCGTTTCCAGATGCTGCGCTGGCCGCAGTTGCAGGTGGTCGGCACCGCCGGGGCAGGTACTCCGCCGCTGGATTGATCTGGCTCAATGCGCGGGCCACGCAGGCCGCGCAAGCTGCGGCCATGGACACGATCTCGCCTGCCGCCGCCGGGCTTGCCTGGCACTTCGACCCGGAACTGCTGCGTCGCCACGACCGCCCGGGCCCGCGTTACACCTCCTATCCGACCGCGCCGCATTTCCATGACGGCTTTGGCGAGCACCAGCTGCATGCGGCGATCAGCGCCAGCAACACCGGTGCGCGACCGCTGTCGCTCTATGTGCACGTGCCGTACTGCAGCAGCCCGTGCTTCTACTGCGGCTGCAACCGCGTCATCACCCGCGACCACAGCCGTGGCGTGGCATATGTGGCGCGCGTGCTCAGCGAAGCGGACCAGATCGCACCGTTGTTCGATCCCTCGCGCGAGGTGATCCAGCTCCATCTCGGTGGCGGCACGCCCAATTTCCTGGCCGCCGCGCAGTTGCGCGAGCTGGTGGAAGGGCTGCGCCAGCGCTTCCGTTTCAGCAGCGCGGCCCACCGTGATTTCTCCATCGAACTGGATCCGCGCTTCGTCGACCGCGCCGATATCGCCGGGCTGGCCGCGCTCGATTTCAATCGCGCCAGTCTGGGTATCCAGGATTTCGATCCGGTGGTGCAGCGGGCGATCAACCGCGAGCAGGGGGTCGAGCAGACCCTGGACATCCTGCGCGCCTGCCGCGAGTTCGGCCTGCGCTCGGTCAACGTGGACCTGATCTACGGGCTGCCGCACCAGACCCAGGCCGGGTTTGCCCAGACTCTGGAGACGGTGCTGCGCGAGCGCCCCGACCGCCTGGCCGTTTACGGTTACGCGCACCTGCCGCAGTTGTTCAAGGCGCAGCGGCAGATTCCCGAAGCGGCACTGCCCAGCCCCGAGCAGAAGCTGGGCCTGCTCGGCCTGGCGGTGCGCCGGCTGTCGCTGGCCGGGTACCAGTACGTGGGCATGGACCACTTCGCGCTGCCCGACGAAGATCTGTCGCAGGCCCAGCGCGCCGGCCAGCTGCATCGCAACTTCATGGGCTATACCACCCATGCCGACACCGACCTGGTCGGGCTTGGGGCCAGTGCGATCAGCCACATCGGCGACAGCTACAGCCAGAATCCGCGCGAGCTGCCGGCGTGGGAGGCGGCGGTGGATGCCGGGCGCCTGCCGGTGTGGCGGGGCCTGCAGCTGGATGCCGACGACATGCTGCGCGCGGCGGTGATCGGCCAACTGATGTGCCAGGGCGAGGTGGACGGCCGCGCGCTGGCGCACCGGCACGGCGTGGACTTCGACAGTTACTTCGCCGATGCGCTGCGGGCACTGCAGGCCCTGCAGGACGACGGGCTGGCCGAGTACGCCGATGGCATCGTGCGCAGCACCGAGCGCGGGCGTCCGTTGCTGCGCCTGCTGGCGATGTGCTTTGACCGCTACCTGGCCCGCCCCGATCAGCCGGTGCGCTACTCGCGGGCGATCTGAGCGCGGCCGCAGATTCCCAAACTGGGCCCGATCAGGCACCCTATGCGCGGCGCTGCCCGGATGGCGAAATTGGTAGACGCATCGGACTTAAAATCCGCCGGGGGCAACCCCATGCCGGTTCGATTCCGGCTCCGGGCACCAGCACCGCACCGGTTTTCCCGCAGACCCGGCGCGGTGCGCGCAGGGGGCGGGCCAATGCCGTTAGCATGGGCATTCCCGTCCCGCCTGCGACCGCCGCCATGCTCACCCTCCATATCGGCAACAAGAACTACTCGTCCTGGTCGATGCGCCCGTGGGTGTTGATGACCCAGGCGGGCATCGCGTTCGAGGAAGTGCTGCTGCGTTTTGACAGCTTCGATCCGGATTCGCAGTTCAAGCGCCAGGCCAGCGCATTGTCGCCGTCGGGCACGGTGCCGGTGCTGGTCGATGATGGCCTGGTGGTGTGGGACACGCTGGCCATCGCCGAGTACCTGGCCGAGCGCCATGCCGACAAGGCGCTGTGGCCACAACCGGTGGCCGCGCGTGCGCTGGCCCGCAGCGTGGTCGCGCAGATGCACAGCGGCTTTGCCGCGTTGCGCGAGCATTTCCCGATGAACATCGAAGCGCAGTTGCCGGAGGTGGGCGCGCGCGTGCTGCGCGAACAGCCGGCGGTCGTGGACGACCTGCAGCGTTTGCAGTCGCTGTGGGAGGGGCTGTTGGCGCGACACGACGGGCCGCTGCTGTTCGATGGGTTCAGCATTGCCGATGCCTTCTTCGCCCCGGTGGTGATGCGGCTGATCACCTACGCGGTGCCGGTCCGCGCGCCGGTGCAGGCCTACATGGACGCGGTCTCGGCGCTGCCGGGGGTGCGCCAGTGGGTGGCCCAGGCGCGGGCCGAGCACGACTTCCGCCCGTTCGAGGAGCCGTACCGGCAGGCCCCCGACCCGCTGTGATCAGGGCGCGTGCGCGGGCATCGGCACGCCCAGCGCGTGCAGCGCGTGCGCGTACTTGTCGATCAGCCGCAGCTGCACGTCCTGCGGCAGGTACTGGAGGCGCTGCGGATCGCTGTTGTCGGCGATGTCGGCCAACTTGACCTTCAGTGCCAGCGGGTTGGCGCGGATGGCGGCGTAGTACGCCTCGGCAGGGGTGTCCTGGCGCCGGGTCAGACAGGTCACCGCCGCGCGGATGTGCGCCGGGAACGCGGCCACTTCCGCGGCAAACGCCGGGCAGTCTTCGACCACGTCATGCAACCAGGCCACCGCTTCGGCATCGTCGTCGCCGCGTACCCGCGCGGCCACGCGCGCGACATGGCCGATGTAGGGCAGGCCGGCCTTGTCGGTCTGGCTGGCGTGCGCGCGGTGGGCCAAGGTCTGGGCGTTGCGCAGGGTATCGATGGGGCGTTCTCCGTGGTCGGGCACTCCCGCATTATGCCGACACGACCGTGCAGGGCCGGGCAACGCAAACTTTACGCAGCCGCGCGCGCAGGCCCGTAGTCTGCGCACGACTCCATCACAGGCAAGGCAGCATGGCGAGCGCGGCGCGGGCAGGGACAGCGTGGGTGGCGGCGATGGCGATGGCGCTGGCAGGTGCGCCGGCGGGGCATGCGCAACCGGCAGCACCGACCGTGGTCGACCTGGCTCCGGTCGTGGTATCGGGTGTGCAACCCGGGCCGGGCATGTGGAAGGTGACCGGCGCCGATGGCCATGTGCTGTGGATCCTGGGCACCGTATCGCCCCTGCCGGCCAGGCTGGACTGGCGCGCCGACGAGGTTCAGGCGGTGATCGCCGAGGCCGACGCGGTGCTGGGGCCGCCGGGCTGGACGCTGGATGCCGACGTGGGCTTCTTCAAGCGCCTGACCTTGCTGCCGTCGGCCATGAAGGCCGCGCACGATCCGCAGGGCCGCCGCCTGCAGGACATCCTGCCGCCGGCCGAGTACGCGCGCTGGCTGCCGCTCAAGCAACGCTACCTGGGCCGCGATCGCGGGGTGGAGAAGGATCGCCCGCTGGTGGCGGCCACCCGGCTGTATGCCGAGGCGCTCAAGTCGGTCGGGCTCGGCCGCGCTTCGCCGGTGTCGGCGGTGCTGGACAAGGCCTACAAGGCGCGCGGCCTGAAACCGGTGGTGACCAAGGTGGTGATCCGCATCGACGATCCGCGCCAGGCGCTGAAGGAAGTCCGCGGCAGCACGCTGCAGGACGTGCAGTGCTTCGAGCGCACCCTGGACGTGGTCGAACATCAGCTGCCGCTGCTGGTCGAGCGCGCCAATGCCTGGTCGATGGGCGACATCGAGGCGCTGCAGCGGCTGGCCCTGCAGAGCCAGTACGACGCCTGCGTGGGGGCGATCGCCGACAGCGAGATCGGGCGCCGCCGCGGCCTGGTCGCGGTGGACCAGCAGGCGGCGGACAAGTGGCTGCAACTGGCGCGTGCAGCGCTGGTCGCCCATCCACGCACCTTCGCGGTGGTGCCGGTGCAGGCGCTGGTGCAGCCCGGTGGCTACTTGGCCCGGCTGGAGCAGGCCGGCTACCAGGTCCAGGCACCCTGACCCTGCGACCGCAGGACGCAGGCTCGAACGTGCTGCAGCGCACAGTGTTCATCTATCCCGGCCTACGCGATCGTGGCATAGTCGAGGCAGTTCACAGGGGGCTCCAGCTGCATGCCGTTGCGTGCGATCGCCTATACCAGCGTCGCCTCCGAAGGGATCCAGGCATCGGACATCGATCGGATCCTGCAGGCGGCGTCGAGTTTCAACAAGGTGGCCGGGGTCACCGGCGTGCTGATGTTCGACGGCACCCGCTTCCTGCAGTATTTCGAAGGGCCCGAAGACGGGGTCGATTCGGTCTACCAGCGCGTGGTCAATGCGCGCAGCCACCTCTGCCTGCGCGAGCTGGCCCGCGGCTGGGTGACCGCCCGGCACTTCCCACGCTGGACGATGGCCTCCGCTGCGATCGAGCCGGCCGTGCTTACCCGCATGGTCGAGCGTCCGTGGGAGGGCTTCAGCGCCGCCGGGCCGGTGCCCGGCCAGGCCGACGTCGGCTTCGCGCAGCTGCTGCAATTGTGGACCGGTGATTCCGGCGAACGGGAGCCCGCCGCCGTGATGCTCGGCTCGTAACGGAACGGTTCTTTCCTCGTAACACGATTCTCACGAGGCCTCGCCTAGCATCTGTCTACCAGCTGTGACCGGTCCTGCGGAAATACCGCCAGGCTGTCTGAAAGGGTAGTAACCGCAGCTGGACCATTTGTTGGCCGTCGTCCGTACTCTCCGCGGGCGGCGGCTTTGTTCTTTGTGGGGCGGCCACTCCCGCGTTAGGCTTGCGCTATTCGTTTCCTGGCGTCGCCCTCCATGAGTTCTTCCAGCCCGTCGCATCCGTCCCCCTGCTTCCGCACCGCGCCGAGGCCCCGCTGATGGCGGCCGCCATCGGGGCTGCCAGCCACGCACGGATCGGCGTCATCGGGCTGGGTTATGTGGGCCTGCCACTGACCGTCGCCTTCGGCTGCCGGCAACCCACGCTGGGGTACGACATCGACCGCGCGCGCGTGCTGGAACTGCAGCAGGGCCATGACCACACCCTGGAGATGGAGCCGCATGAGCTGGCCGCGGCCGCCCAGGCGCGCTACAGCGACGATCCGGCCGAGCTGGCAACGTGCAACGTGTACATCGTGACCGTGCCCACGCCCATCGATGCCTTCGAGCAGCCCGACCTGGGGCCGCTGCGCAGCGCCTCCACGCTGATTGCCGGGGTGCTCAAGCCGGGCGACCTGGTCATCTACGAATCCACCGTGTACCCGGGCACCACCGAAGAGGTGTGCGTGCCGCTGCTGGAAGCCGGGTCGGGGCTGCGCTTCAACCAGGACTTCTACTGCGGGTACAGCCCGGAACGGATCAACCCGGGCGACCGCCAGCGGCGTCTGCCGGACATCCGCAAGATCACCTCCGGCTCCACGGTCGAGGTCGCCGCGGTGGTCGATGCCCTGTACGCGGCCATCATCACCGCCGGCACATGGCCGGCGCCGTCGATCCGGGTGGCCGAGGCGGCCAAGGTGATCGAGAACATCCAGCGCGACGTCAACATCGCGCTGGTCAACGAGCTGGCGCTGATCTTCGACAAACTGGGCATCGATACCCAGGATGTGCTCGATGCGGCAGGCAGCAAGTGGAATTTCCTGCCGTTCCGGCCGGGCCTGGTCGGCGGCCACTGCATTGGCGTGGATCCGTATTACCTGCTGCACAAGTCCGAGAGCGTGGGCTACCACCCCGATCTGATCCACACCGCGCGCCAGGTCAACAACCGTGTCGGCGCCCACGTGGCGCAGCGGGTGCTGGCGCTGCTGGAAAGCCGCGGCAAGGCCGCCGCCAGCGCGCGCATCCTGGTGCTGGGGGTGACCTTCAAGGAAAACTGCCCGGACCTGCGCAACAGCCGCGCGCTGGAGCTGGCCCAGGTGCTCGGCACCAGCGGGGCACGGGTGGAGGTGCAGGACCCGTGGGTGGGGCCGGCGGTGCTGGCCGACAGTGGCGTGCACTGGGTGGAACGCGCCGATCCGGGCGTGTTCGACGCGGTGGTGCTGGCGGTGGCGCACGATGAGTTCCGTGCCTTCGATGCGGCCAGCGTGCGTGCGCTGCTCGCGCCTGACGGCGTGGTCTATGACGTCAAATCGGTCTGGCCGCGCGACGTGGTCGACGACCGGTTGTAGACTCGAAGGCGTTATTGATCGAGGAAAGCCATGCATCGTTACCTGGTCTACGTGCTCGCCATCCTGCTGTTTCCAGTCTGCCTGTGGCTGGCGACGATCTGGCCCGCCTGGTACTGGGGTGTCGGCGTCAGTGCCGCGCTGGCGATCCTGGGTACCTGGGACCTGCTGCAGAAGCGCAGCACGCTGCGTCGCAACTATCCGGTGATGGCGCACTTCCGTTACGGGCTGGAGTCGATCGGCCCGGAGATCCGCCAGTACTTCGTGCAGAGCGACCTGGAAGACGTGCCGTTCTCGCGCCAGCAGCGCGCGCTGATCTACCAGCGCTCCAAGAATGAAATGGACGTGGTGCCGTTCGGCACGCTGCGCAGCACCTATGCGGTGGACTACGAGTGGATCAACCACTCGCTGGCGCCGACCGAGATCGCGCACAGCGATTTCCGCGTGCTGATCGGGCCCAACTGCGCCAAGCCGTACTCGGCCAGCGTGTTCAACATCTCGGCGATGAGTTTCGGTTCGTTGTCGGCCAACGCGATCCGCGCGCTCAACGAGGGCGCCCGCCGTGGTGGTTTCTACCACGACACCGGCGAAGGGTCGATCTCGCCTTACCACCGCGAGATGGGCGGCGACCTGGTCTGGGAAATCGGCTCGGGCTACTTCGGCTGCCGTGACGATGCCGGCGGTTTCAGCGAAGAGAAGTTCGTGGCCAATGCCAACACCGATCAGGTCAGGATGATCGAGATCAAGCTGTCCCAGGGGGCCAAGCCCGGCCACGGCGGGGTACTGCCGGCGGCCAAGGTCAGCGCGGAAATCTCGGTCACCCGCGGCGTGCCGATGGGGGTGGACTGCGTGTCGCCGTCAAAGCATTCGGCGTTCAGCACGCCGGTGGAGCTGTTGCAGTTCGTGGCGCGGCTGCGCGAGTTGAGCGGTGGCAAGCCGGTCGGATTCAAGCTGGCCATCGGCCATCCCTGGGAATGGTTCGGCATCGCCAAGGCCATGCACGAAACCCAGTTGCTGCCGGATTTCATCGTGGTCGACGGGGCCGAAGGCGGCACCGGCGCGGCGCCGGCCGAGTTCATCGACCACGTCGGGGTGCCGATGCACGAGGCGCTGCTGCTGGTGCACAACACCCTGGTCGGGCTGGACCTGCGCGAGCGCATCAAGGTGGGCGCGGCCGGCAAGGTCACCAGTGCATTCGAGATCGCCCGCACGATCGCGCTGGGCGCGGACTGGTGCAACGCCGGGCGTGGTTTCATGTTCGCGCTGGGCTGCATCCAGTCGCTGAGCTGCCACAGCGACAAGTGCCCGACCGGCATCGCCACCCAGGATCCGCATCGCTGGCGCCACCTGGATGCCACCGACAAGGCCACCCGCGTGCACAGCTACCACGACAACACCGTGCGCGCGCTGCGCGACCTGCTGTGCGCGGCCGGGCTCAACCATCCGGCCGAGCTGGGGCCCGAGCACATCCTGCGCCGGGTGTCGCCGGTGGAGATCCGCTCGCTGGCCTCGTTGTACCGGTACCTGGCGCCCGGCGAGCTGCTGCGCCAGGTGCCCGACCACGCCGTGTTCCATGACTACTGGAGCGACGCACGCAGCGATTCGTTCCAGCCGCCGGCGCGGATCCAGGCGCTGCGCGCGAGCAAGTCGCGATGATCGCCGGAACCGACCGTGATGGCGGGGCGGCCGGGATGGACCCGGCACTGCGGGTGGGCACGGCCGAGGAGGCCGACCGGTTGTGGGCGCTGCGGACCCGCTGCGTGCGTGAGCTGTGCAGTGCGGCGTATCCGCCGGAGGTGATCGCCCCGTGGGCCGCATCGCCGCCGCCGGCGCAGTACGTGGGCCTGATCGCGCAGGGCGGCTGCGTGGTTGCCGAAGACGCGGCAGGACAGTTGCTGGGGTACGGCATCCTCGACACGGCCGGCAATGAAATCGATGCGCTGTTCGTCGACCCCGACTGCGGCGGGCGCGGCATTGGCCAGGTCCTGATGCAGGCACTGCAGGCGTTGGCCGATCCGGCGCGCCCGCTGGTGCTGTCGGCCTCGCTCAACGCGGTGCCGTTCTATCAGCGCTGCGGTTTCCAGGCGCTGCGCGAGGAAAGCTACCCGCATCCCAGCGGCATCGCGCTGGCCTCGGTGCGCATGCAACGCCCCTGACCCGGCAATGCCTGGCGCTTACCGGGCCTGCAGGTACTCGATCACGCCACGGCCCGCGCGCAGGCCGCTGGCATAACAGGCGGTCAGCAGATAGCCGCCGGTGGGCGCTTCCCAGTCCAGCATCTCGCCGGCGCAGAACGTGCCCGGCATCGCGCGCAGCATCAGCTGCGCATCCAGTGCCTCCAGCCGCACGCCTCCGGCGCTGCTGATCACTTCGGCGATCGGGCGCGGGCGCAGCAGCGACAGCGGCAGCCGTTTCAACGCGGCGGCGATGCGTTCGGCCGGCAATTGGCCGGCGTCCTTGCCCAGCACTTCGAACAGCAGCGCCGACTTGACCCCACCCAGGCCCAACTGGCGGCGCAGGTGCTCACCGAAGCTGCGGCCCTGTCGGGGACGCTGCAGCTTGTCCAGCAGCTGCGCCTCGGTCTGGCCAGGCAGCAGGTCCAGGTGCAGGGTCACCGCGCCGTCGCGGGCGAGGGTGTCGCGCAGGTCGGCGGCCATCGCGTAGATCAGGCTGCCTTCGATGCCGTCGGCGCTGATCACGCATTCGCCCTGCAGGGTGCGCGGTTGCCCGTCCAGGCCGATCCAATGGGCTACCAGCGGCTTCAGCGGTGCGCCGGCCTGGCGCTCGCGGAAGTACGCGGTCCAGTCGATGTCGAAGCCGCAGTTGGCCGGCTGCAACGGCGCGATATCGATGCCACGTGCAGCCAGGGGTGCCACCCAGGCCGCATCCGAGCCGAGCTGCGGCCAACTGCCACCGCCCATCGCCAGCACCACGGCGTCGGCATGCACGCTCACTTCGCCGTCCGGGGTTTCAAAGCGCAGGGCCCCGTCGTGTGCCCAACCGGTCCAGCGATGCTGCACGTGCAGGCGCACGCCTTGCTCCTTCAGCCGACGGACCCAGCCGCGCAGCAACGGCGCGGCCTTGCGATCCATCGGGAAGACCCGGCCGGAGCTGCCCACGTAGGTCTCCACGCCAACGCCGGCGGCCCATTGGCGCAGTGCCGGGCCGTCGAAGTCGGCCAGCCAGTGGCCCACCTGCGCCGACCGTTCGCGATAGCGCGACACGAACAGCGCCTGCGGATCGGAATGGGTCAGGTTCAGCCCACCCTTGCCGGCGATCAGGAACTTGCGCCCGGGCGAACCCTTGGCCTCGTACACATCGACCTGGTGGCCGGCCGCGCGCACGGTTTCGGCGGCCATCAGCCCGGCCGGGCCGCCGCCGATGATCGCCACGCGCCGCGGCGCGCTGTCTGGACTACGCATGCCGCAGGCTCAGTTCGGCTTGACGTCGAGCAGCTCGACATCGAACACCAGCGAGGAGCCGGGCCGGATCGGGCCAGCGCCGCGGTCGCCGTAGCCATACGCGGCCGGGATCATCAGGGTGCGCTTGCCGCCGACCTTCATCCCGGCAAAGCCCTCGTCCCAGCCCTTGATCACCTGGCCCTTGCCCAGGTCGAAGCTGAAGGGCTCGCCGCGGTCGACCGAGCTGTCGAACTTGTCGCCGTGCTTGTCGGCGGCATGCTCGTTGTAGATCCAGCCGGTGTAATGCACGGTGACCTTGCTGCCCGGCGTGGCTTCGGCACCGGTGCCCGGCTGGGTGTCGATCTTCTCGAACTGCGCGATGGTGCCACCCGGCGGCGGGCCGGGCGGGGTGCAGGCGGCCAGCGCCAGCAGCATCAGGGGGGCAAGCAGGTACGAGGGCAGGCGGCGCATGACGGCTCCGGAACGAAAAAACGGGACGCAAGGGTAGCGCATCGCCGGGCGCTATCATGGGCGCATGTCGAAACTGCTGCTCAACCTGCGCAACGTCGCGGACGATGAAATCCAGGACGTGACCGCCCTGCTGGACCAGGCGCGCATCGCCCATTACCGCACCGAACCCAGCCCCTGGGGGATCTCCTCGGGCGGCATCTGGATCCGGGACGACCAGGACCTCCCCCGGGCCAAGGCCCTGATGGCCGAGTACCAGCAGGCCCGCGGGGTGCGGGTGCGCGCCGAGCGCCAGGCCGCCCTGCGCGAGGGCACCGCCGAGACCTTCGGCAGCTTGCTGCAGCGCCGGCCGCTGTTCGTGCTTGCCGTGCTGCTGGGCATGCTGGCCGCCGCGGCGCTGGTGCTGCTGCCGTTCGTGCTGCTGCGCGGCTGATAAAATGCCCGCATGATCGCCAATACCGCCGCCTACCACTTCACCCCCGTCGCCGACCCCGAGGCGCTGTGCGCCACCTTGCTGGAGCGGGCGACCGCTGCGGCACTGCGCGGCACGATCCTGGTGGCGGGCGAGGGCATCAACCTGTTCCTGGCCGGCAGCCAGGCCGGCATCGACGGTTTCTACGCCGCCCTGCTGGCCGACCCCCGCTTCAGCGGCATGCGGGTCAAGACCAGCTTCAGCCAGATGCAGCCGTTCGCCCGGCTCAAGGCCAAGGTCAAGCCGGAGATCATCAGCTTCCGCATCGACGATGGCCAGCCGCTGGCCTATCCGCGCGCGCCCTCGGTCGATCCGGCCACCGTGCAGCGCTGGCTGCGCCAGGGCCATGACGATGCTGGCAAGCCGGTGGTGATGCTCGATACCCGCAACACCCAGGAGATCGCGTACGGCACCTTCCAGGATGCGCTGGTGCTGCCGATCACCAAGTTCACCGACCTGCCCGATGCGCTGGCGCCGCATCGCCAGGCGCTGCGCGACAGCACCGTGGTCAGCTTCTGCACCGGGGGCATCCGCTGCGAGAAGGCGGCCCTGTGGATGCGCAACGACGGCATGGACAACGTGCTGCAGCTCGAGGGCGGCATCCTGGGCTACTTCGAGGCCGTCGGCGGGGAAGGCTACGACGGCCGCTGTTTCGTGTTCGACGAACGCGTGGCGCTGGACGCGACCCTCGCCCCGCTGGTCGACGCACCGGGCGCCGACGCCGCCTGAGCGCGGCAGCCTCACGAACCCGAACCGCAGGAATCAGCATCCCGCCATCGGCACTGGCGGGTGCCGCCGGCCATCCCCATCTCCGTGGGATACCTTCTGGATGGAACGCGTTCATGCACCTGTCGATTCTTGACCTGGCCCCGGTCTGCGAGGGCAGCGACACCACCCAGGCCTTCGCCAACATGCTGGACCTGGCCCAGCATGCCGAAGGCTGGGGCTACCACCGTTACTGGCTGGCCGAACACCACAACATGCCGGGCATCGCCAGCGCCGCCACCGCGGTGCTGATCGGGCACGTGGCCGGCGGCACCCGCCGCATCCGGGTCGGCGCCGGCGGCATCATGCTGCCCAACCACTCCCCGCTGCAGGTGGCCGAGCAGTTCGGTACGCTGGCCTCGCTGTATCCGGACCGGATCGACCTGGGCCTGGGCCGCGCGCCTGGCACCGACCAGCCCACCGCCCGCGCCCTGCGCCGCTATTTCGACAGCGCCGACCAGTTCCCGCAGGACGTGCGCGAGCTGCTGCACTATTTCGAACCGGCGCAGGCCGGCCAGGCCGTGCGTGCCGTGCCCGGCGCGGGCATCCCGGTGCCGGTGTGGCTGCTCGGCTCCAGCCTGTTCAGCGCGCGCCTGGCCGCCGCGATGGGCCTGCCGTTCGCCTTCGCTTCGCACTTCGCGCCCGATGCCATGGACGAAGCGTTGGCGGTGTATCGCCGCGAGTTCCGCCCGTCCCCGTACCTCACCGCACCGTATGCGGTGCTGGGCCTGAACGTGGTGGCGGCCGAATCGGAGGCCGAGGCCCGGCGTCTGTTCACCACCCAGCAGCAGAGCTTCGTCAACCTGCGCCGTGGCAAGCCCGGCCTGATCCCGCCGCCGATCGAGGACATCGAAGCGTTCTGGCAGCCGCACGAGAAACTCGGCGTGCAGAACGCGCTGGCCTGCGCGGTGGTCGGGGACGTGCGCCAGGTGGGCCAGGGCATGGCCGCCTTCGCCGCGCGCCACAAGCCCGATGAAATCCTGCTTACCGCCAACATCTACGACCACGCCGCGCGCAAGCGTTCGTTCGGCCTGGCGATGCAGGCCTGGCAAGCCAACGCGTAACGCACCGGGCCTGCGAAGGCGGCGTGACTCCACGATTCACGCCGCCGTGGCCGCCGATCGGCTGTGATGGGGGCTCCCGTTAGAGGAGTCACCCCATGGCAGAGCACGATCGCCAACAGCACATCAAACAACTGGCGGGCATGATCCGCGATGTCGACATCGCCATGTTCACCACCGTCGGCGTGGACGGTCGGCTGTACAGCCGACCGCTGGGCACCCAGGAAGTCGAGTTCGACGGCGACCTCTGGTTCGCCACCGAAGCCGACAGCCCCAAGGTGGCCGAGATCGCGCTCAATCCGCGCGTCAACGTTTCCTATTCCTCGCCTTCGGGCAACACCTACGTATCGGTCGCCGGCACCGCGCGCATCGTCGATGACCGCGCCAAGATCGAGGAGCTGTGGTCGCCGGCAATGAAGCTGTTCTTCCCCGGCGGCAAGGACGATCCCAACCTGCGGCTGATCCACGTCAGCGCCGAATCGGCCGAGTACTGGGATGGCCCCGGTGGGCTGCTCGGCAGCGCGTTGTACTTCGTGCTGTCGGCCGTCACCGATGACCCGGGCGCGTTGTCCGACACCGGCACCGTGGATCTCAAGCCCGGCGCGTGATGGCCGCCGATGTCCGGGCAGCCGACCCACGGTCGGCTCTGCCCGGGCAGGCGCCGACCGTTGGGTCGGCGCCTCCCGGTGCGGTCCTCAGAACCACCGCTGGAACTGTTCCACCGTATAGCTCACCAACTGCCCGGAGCTGAAGCCGAAGAACAGCACCGCGGCCACCGCGCCGATCCAGTTGAGCAGCATCAGCACGCCATCGCGCTCGAGCAGGGCCAGCGCGAACAGCAGCAGCTGGAAGCCGAACAGGTAGTTGGTGAAGGGGATCGGCAGGGACAACAGCACCGCCACCAGGATCAGCAGCAGGCCGGTGAAGGCGTGGGCCGGCAGCGGCACCAGCAAGGCCGGCAGGCGCGGCTTGAGCAGTCTGTCCAGCCGCCGCAACGGCCCATCGATGCGGGCCAGGAAGCGGTGCATGGTGCCGCGTCTGGGGCCACGGTGGGCAATGAACCCGGGCAGCCACGGCCGCCGCATGCCAAACAGCATCTGCGCCCCGATCAGCACGATCAGCGGGCCGCTGACCGCGCCGCCCACGCCGGGGATGGGGATGAACGCCGGCAGGATCGCCACGAACAGGAACACGCCGAATGCACTCTGCTGCAGGTCGCGCAGGATCGTGCCGAGCAGCAGCCGCTCCTCCGGGTCACCGTGGTCGAACATCGCCAGCAGCGTGCGGATGCCCTCGTTGCGGTACTCGGCGCGGCCCGGGTCCGGCGGCGTCGGATCAGCCGGTGAGTTCATCGGTCTCTTCTTCGGACAGCGTACGCAGCAGCAGCTTGTCCACGCGCGCCCCGTCCAGGTCGACGATTTCGATCCGCCAGCCAGCCCAGTCGAAATACTCGCCGGCGTGCGGAATGCGCCCGAAGTAATGGATGCACATGCCCGCCAGGGTGTAGTAGTCGCCATCCTCGGCATCGGGCAGCTCGGCATTGCCCATCAGCTCGCGCAGGTCTTCGATCGACAGCGAACCATCGACCAGGAACGAGCCGTCCTCGCGGGTCACCACCAGTGCGTCCTCGTCCACGTTCTCCACCGACTGCAGGCGCCCGACCACCGCGCCCATCAGGTCGCTGATGGTCACCAGGCCCTGGATCTCGCCGTACTCGTCCACCACCAGCGCCATCGACTGCTGTTCCTCGCGGAAGATCTCCAGCAGCTTCATCGCATGGGTGGATTCGGAGACGTACAGCGGCTCGCGCAGCTGCTGGAACAGCGAGTGGTCATCGCGCACCAGGCGCGTCACCAGGCTCTTGACCTCCAGCACGCCGACGATGTCCTGGTCGTTGTCGCGGTACACCGGATAGCGGGAGAACTCGTTCTCGCGCATCGTGGCGATGTTCTTTTCCGGGTCGGCCACCGTATCCAGCCAGGCGATCCGGTTGCGCGGGGTCATCAGGCTGTCGGCGGTGCGGTCGCCCAGGCGCATCACCCGGTTCATCATGTCGCGCTCGTGCGCGTCGATCACGCCGGCCTCGTGGCTCTCGGCCACCAGCATGCGGATCTCTTCTTCGGTGACCGAGGCGGCCTCGTCCTTGCCCAGGCCGAGCAGGCGCAGGACCAGGCGGGTGGTATGCGAAAGCAGCCAGACGAACGGGAAGGCCAGCTTGGCCAGCCAGCTCATCGGCAGGGCGACCAGCCCGGCGATGTCTTCCGAGCGGGTCAGGGCCAGTCGTTTGGGCACCAGTTCGCCGAAGATAAGCGTGACAAAGGTGATCAGGGTGACCGCCAGGCCCTTGCCGACCAGCTCGGCGTAGCCGAACCCGGGCATCAGCTCCTTGATCCACAGGGCGATGGCCTCGCCGATGGCGTCGCCACCGAGCAGGCCGGTCAGCACGCCGATCACGGTGATGCCGATCTGGACCGTGGACAGGAAGCTTTCCGGCTTTTCGGCCAGTTCCAGCGCCTTGGCCGCGCGCTTGGAGGTGCCGGCCATCTGCTTGAGGCGGCTCTTGCGCGACGTCATGACCGACATCTCGGACATGGCGAAGAAGCCGTTGAGCAGGATCAGGGCGAAAACAAGCAGGATCAGTTCAAACACGGGCGTCATCCCCGGTTGGTGGCAGGGAGGGCGTGTTCAAGCGGTGGCGGCATCCGGAGGGCGCGCAGGCGCGGCGGAGCGGCGGAGGGTAAGGGTCGTCTTCCATAGAGTGCACCCGAAGGTGCCCGCGCATCTTAACAAAAGGCCGGGGGAGGTAGGCAAACAGAGTCGTTCAGGGTGGGGCGTTCCGGCGTGAAGATGACGGGGGAGTACCCGGATCGGACATCAAACCGTCATAATTCCGCCCGGTGCCGTCCTTCCTCGACGGCGAATAGGTTTCTCAATGTTCTCTCTGCAGACCATTTTCGGCTCCGGCAAACAGTTCTACACCCTGCTGGACGAGGCTGCCCAGGCGGCCCAGGACAGCGCCAAGGCGCTGCACGCGATGCTGCGCGAGGCCGACCGCCAGCCGGCGCTGGACGCCTTCAAGCTGGCCCGCCTGCGCGAGCGCGCCGCCTCGGACAAAATCAGCCAGGCGCTGGTGGACAGCTTCATGACCCCGATCGAGCGCGAGGACATCGAAGCGCTGGGTTCGGCCCTGTACAAGATCCCCAAGCAGGTGGAAAAGTTCGCCGACCGCTACTCGCTGGCCACCAAGCACCTGGAGCACATCGATTTCGCGCCCCGCGCAGCGATGCTCGAACAGGCCGCCAGCGTGGTGGTGGACATGGTCGGGGACCTGCGTCACATGAACCTGGACCGGATGACCGCGCTCAACGAGAAGCTGCGCTCGCTGGAAAACGAAGCCGACCGGCTGATGCTCGAGCTGTACCGCGACATCTATTCCGGCCGCCTGGACAACCTGCAGATGTTCCTGCTCAAGGAGTTCTTCGAGATCCTGGAAAAAGCCATCGACCGCTGCCGCGAGGCCGGCGTGGTGGCGTACCAGATCGTGCTGAAGAACAGCTGACGGACGCCACAGCATGCTGACCCTTGTCCTGGTGGTGATCCTGGCCGCGCTCGTCTTCGAGTTCATCAACGGCTTCCACGATACCGCCAACTCCATCGCCACCGTGGTGGCGACCAAAGTGCTCTCGCCCGGCTGGGCGGTGATGCTCGCTGCCTTCATGAACCTCATCGGTGCGCTGACCGGCACCGCGGTGGCGCTGACCATCGCTTCGGGCCTGCTCAACACCAACGTGGTCGATGTGACGCCACAGGTGATCCTGTGCGCGCTGCTGGGCGGCATCATCTGGAACCTGATCACCTGGTGGAAGGGCCTGCCCTCGTCGTCCTCCCATGCCCTGATCGGCGGCCTGTGCGGCGCCGGCCTGGCTGCTGCCCACAACAACTGGGATGCGCTGATCTGGTCCGAACGGATCGGCACCTGGGCCCAGAACAAGGGCCTGCTGTGGAAGGTGTTCCTGCCGATGATCACCTCGCCGATCGCCGGTTTCCTGCTCGGTATCGTGGTGATGCTGCTGTTGTGGGCGATCATCGCCGGCATGGCCAAGGCCGGTGGCTGGCTGGGCCGCCTGGCGCGGCCGCGCATCGTCAACGCGTTCTTCGGCAAGGCCCAGATCGTTTCGGCCGCCTACATGGGCTTTGCCCACGGCCACAATGACGCGCAGAAGACCATGGGCATCATCGCCATGACCCTGATCGGCGCCGAGGCGACCGGCGCATTGAACGACCTGCCGGCGTGGCTGGCCTTCATGCATCCCGATGCGCATGCCGGTGACGGCATCGCGATGTGGATCGTGCTGACCTGCGCGGTGGTGATGGCTGCCGGCACCGCCTCGGGCGGCTGGAAGATCATCAAGACCCTGGGCCACAAGATGGTCAAGCTGCACCCGATCCACGGCTTCGCCGCGGAGACCAGCTCGGCCACCATCCTGACCCTGGCCGCGCATTTCGGCATGCCGGTCTCGACCACGCACAGCATCTCCACCGCCATCATGGGCGTGGGCTACGCCAAGAACCCGCGCTCGCTGCGTTTCGGCGTGATCGAGCGCATCGTCTGGGCCTGGATCCTCACCATCCCGGCGGCCGGTGGCTGCGCCTACCTGATCCTGCGCCTGTTCGAACTGTTCGGCTGGGCGTAAGCCAGCCGATGCCGTACGGCCGGCCTGTGCCTGCCCGACGCGAAAAAACCCGCCGAACGGCGGGTTTTTTCGTGGGCGCAGAACGCGCACGATTGCGGCGGGACGCATCGCCACGATCAGACGGGGGCCCCATTGCAGCGGGACGAATGGCCGCGACCGAACCGGTGCCCGCCCGGGACGCAGCGCCGCGACCGGACGGATGTTCCCATTGCGGCGGGACGCATCGCCGCGACCGGACCGGTGCCCGCCCGCTTGGCACACCGCTCAGGCCCACGCCTTGGTAGGGTCGCGCCCCAGCCGACTGCCGTGAACCCCCGCCACCGCGATATCGGCATGGAAATGATCGGCATCCGTGCGCGTTGACCGACAGGATGTCGTTCGACGGTCCTGCCACCACCGAACGTTGCGCCGTCATCGGCAGTCGGCTGGGGCGCGACCCTACCAGCGTCCCCGCGGCGGGACGCATCGCCGCGACCGGACGGATGTTCCCATTGCAGCGGGACGCATCGCCGCCGCCCAACCGGTGTTCCCATTGCGGCGGGACGCATCGCCGCGACCGGACCGGTGCCCGCCCGCTTGGCACACCGCTCAGGCCCACGCCTTGGTAGGGTCGCGCCCCAGCCGACTGCCGTGAACCCCCGCCACCGCGATATCGGCATGGAAATGATCGGCATCCGTGCGCGTTGACCGACAGGATGTCGTTCGACGGTCCTGCCACCACCGAACGTTGCGCCGTCATCGGCAGTCGGCTGGGGCGCGACCCTACCAGCGTCCCCGCGGCGG
>RCUH01000121.1_pt1 | contig 120998 bp, 103 predicted proteins | sample 2166191 | NCBI WGS metagenome assembly RCUH01 (sample SAMN09932848, study PRJNA488358) | compost metagenome | feature: garden; material: soil; isolation source: compost soil in an enriched community after 214 h of incubation | place: Germany: Experimental Botanical Garden Goettingen | collected...
TGGGAGAGTAGGTCGGTGCCTAAACCTACAGCCCCGTTCAAGAAATTGATCGGGGTTTTTTTGTGTCAAATAGTCCCACCAAAAGGCGATACCGCATTCCCAGCTATATACGCTGGGCACAGCATCTCCCTGAGATATCGATAGGTGCATGTGCGAAGTGCGGAGAAACGGTCCGGTTCACATGCAGGAAAAATGTACATAATCCAACCAAACTCAGTTTAAATTTGCTATAGTTGAGGAGATATCCTTACATTATTTCAACGTTTTAAGAATAAAACAATATGTATCTTTGCCAATTCAATGGAATACAAAGTTCATACACTTAAAAACGGAATACGTATACTACATGTACCGGCAGCGTCAGCGATTTCACATGCTTGCATATTAATTAATGCTGGTTCTCGAGACGAAGAAGATGCTCAGATGGGGCTGGCACATTTTATTGAGCATTTGATTTTTAAACGCACAGAGAAACGAACTACATCTCAAATATTAAATAGGCTTGAAAGCGTAGGCGCTGATTTAAATGCTTATACAACCAAAGAATATACTTGTGTTCATGCATCCTTCCTGCGCCCTTATTTAGATCGTACTTTAGAGCTTTTTAATGATATTGTCTTTCATTCTACTTTCCCTGAAGAAGAGATGGAGAAAGAGAAAGGAGTAGTGCTAGATGAGATTGCATCTTATCTAGATCAACCAGAAGAAGCGATAAATGATGATTTTGAAGATATACTTTTCAGAGGACATCAATTTGGGCGTAATATTTTGGGAACACCAGAAACAGTTTCTAATTTATCAAGAAGTGATATTAAATCCTTTATCGAAGGTAAATATCGTACCGATCAAATTGTAGTCGCTGTTGTAGGTAATTATTCTATAAATAAGATAGCTAAAATTGGTGAGAAATATTTTGCAGAAGTCCCTGAGAATACCAGTTCGATTAGTAGGAAAGCGCCGTTAATTAATCCCCCATTACATCAGATCATAGATAAGCAAATTAGCCAAAGCCATTGTATGATGGGTACGCAAACCTATTCGTTATATCACCCATTTAAAACGGGCTTATTATTGCTTAATAATTTGTTTGGAGGAAATGGCATGAGTTCTACGTTAAACCTTCAACTTAGAGAGAAGCATGGAATAGCGTATACTATTGAGTCTGCTTATAGCCCGCTTTCAGATACAGGTATATTTGCAATTTATTTTGGAACAGATAAGGAAAAGTCAGAGAAAGCGATGCATCTTATCCGTAAGGAAATGAATAAACTGAAACAAAAATCTTTAACAGAGATTCAATTACATAAAGCACAAAGTAAGTTTATAGGGCAAATAGCTTTGGGTGAGGAAAATCGGATTGGTTTGATTATCGCTATGGCAAAGAGTTTGCTTGACTACAATCAAATTGATAGTTTAGAAACTGTTTTCAACAAAATTAGGCAAGTTAGCGTGAAGGATATGTCACAGATCATCCATGAGGTTTTTGATGAGAATAAATGGACTAGTTTAATTTTTAATCCAGTAGATTAGAATACCTTTAACTCCTATTTTTTTTGCCTTAAACCTTAAATTAGTACCTTTGCAATATGTTCTATGATGATTTTACATTTTGTACAAGGATATTTTAAATGCGTCATAGTTAGAATCCCATTAGATAAATATTAAATACCCGATGAAATTATCCATTGTAGCCTATGGCGATCCGGTTTTAAAGAAGGTTTGCGAAGCCATAGACGAAAATTATCCAGATTTGAATGAGCTTATAGAAAATATGTGGGAGACTATGTATAATGCTAGTGGCGTAGGATTGGCTGCTCCTCAAATTGGCTTGCCCATCAGATTATTTGTGGTTGATACAGGCGAAAATGATGAAGAGCCTCGCTATAAAAAGGTATTCATTAATGCTAAAATCTTGGAAGAAAAAGGCGAGCCTTGGGGGTTTACTGAAGGTTGTTTAAGTATTCCAGAAATTAGAGAAGAGGTTTTTCGCAAGCCAAATATTTTAATCAATTATTACGATGAAAATTGGGTTGAGCATGAAGAAGAAGTTTCTGGTTTTGCAGCTCGTGTAATCCAACATGAGTATGATCATATTGAAGGAAAGCTATTTACCGAAAAAATAAATATGTTGCGTAAGCAATTAATTAGGGGGAAGTTGGATAAAATTTCAAGAGGTGAGGTACATCCAGATTACAAAATGAAATTTCCTAGACAGAATAAAAGAAGATAAAAGAAAAGCCCCGAATATATTTCGGGGCTTTTCTTTTTATAATTTGTATGGTTGTTTATTTACGCAGATAAATTTTTCCGTAAGTAGATTTGAGAATGATTTTTTCTCCACCACCATTTAACTTACCATTTACTACAGTTCCTTTGCCCGAACCGAAATATAACGGAGAACTGGTAGAGTATGAATATGAATAAGACAAGTCGCTAATGTTAGTGTTTGTTTTGTTTTTTGCTTGACCATTTTTTCCAGTAGTTGTTATAGAACTGCTAGCTGTTGGAGCAGTAGCTGAAGTTTCTGTTGTGGTTGTAAATCCCGAACCTTTAACTTTAGCCGGAGAAGAACCATCAGTGGTAACAACTAATGTATTTTTGGTATCTACAGCGGCAAGCAATGAATTGATGTCCTTTGGTTGGTTTTCATCAACTACCAATTTAAGGTCTTTAGCGGCGTATAATGTTTCATACATTGTATTAATAGACATGTCTGCTTTGGTTGTTTCTGGTACTGTGACATCAATAAATCCGTAAACAGAGACTAAAGATATAGGTCCTTTAAAGGATGGGGTTAGTTTTCCTTCTATATTACCATAGAGAGTTTTAAGGCTAATGGGACCAGTTACGTTTTTAAGAGAAACATTTTCATATTGGGTAGATGCATCTATCTCACTTTGAATGTTGCTTAGCTTAATTACTGTAGAATCTCCTACTGCGAAACCTGTAGTTTTTAAAGATAAAGCTACACCTTTAGGAAGTTTTACTTTTAAACTAAGATCCCTTTCTATTGGAGATACGATAGTAACATTTTCTTTTTCTGAGATGCTAATGCCAATCCCAGTATTATCGAAACCAACATTGCTCAGAGCACTTAAACCAGCTGCTCGTGGATCATTGGTATTCTCCTGTTTACTAATTGCGGAGAAAATAATGTCTTTTCCATCGTAACCTTCCACGCTTAAATTGGAAACATTGTTGATAATTAGTTTTCCGCTGCTTTTTGCCACTTTAAACTCTTTTTGGGCAAATGCTTGAGCAGCTGTTAAAAGCAATACTGAAGCTATAAATGTTATCTTGTTCATTTGTTTGTTTAATTATTGTTCGTTAATAAGGCATAATATACCTGCTCTTTAACAGCTTCTACCGTAAAAGGATTGTTGGCCATTGCAATCAATTTATTGGTAGTTTCTGGGTTGCTGTTGTTGCCCATTATCTTGATTAGTTCTAGTTGTACCACTGGGTCTTTTTCTTTGCTTAATCCAGCCATTAACTGCTCTTGAATATATTTATCGTTTGAAAATTTCGATAGTACTTCTAACGCTGCCAATCTCACATTGTCATTTCCATCATTATCAAAGGCTCTACATAACTCTGTTTTCAATTTATCGTTTAGCGATGTTAAGGTTCCAGCTTTGATGATCGCATCTAATCTACTGGCAACCGAAAGACTATCTGCTAAGCCATCATATATTGCCTGATGTGGATTTACTGTCGGCTGATGAGCCGCAAACTGTTTAGTTGATTTAACTACTGTATTTTCTATAATTGGAGCTTCTTCGTTCTTAGAAACTATAGGTTGTTCAATCGCATTTGGAATGTTGGTTGCAATCTGTGTATTAGGTTGCGCTAATTCTTTGGTCTCTTGAGAAACAAATAAGTAAGCACCCAATGCCAGAAACAACGAGCATGCAACCGCTAACCAAGTATAGGTAAGCCTATGTTTCTTTTTCGCTTGAAGCTTAAGTTCTTCACGCTCTTTTAAATTGCCTAGAATGTTGCCTAGCATGTTTGGAGGCAAAGCTTCATTCTCAAAAGCATCTTTGTGCTTTTGGATGTATTGCTTAAAAAAATCACGTTCCATAGTATGCTTTATCTTTTAATGCTGTAAAAATTTTTTTCTTTGCTCGGTGGTACTGACTGCGTACCGTAGCATGGTTAATTCCGAGCATCTTTCCTATTTCTTCCTGTCCTATATCCTCAAATAGATGTAAGGAAACAATTGTTCTGTAGCCATCTGGCAAATCTGCAATTGCCTTTTTAATATCATCAATTTGGCACTGAAATAGCAGTTCTTCACTAATGTCAACTTCTTCATCTGCTACAGCCTCCAGCTGACTATCATCTGCGAAAACCATTTTTTTCTTCCGAAGGGCAGATATAGCTTGATTTAAAGCAATCCGTTTTACCCAACCTTCAAAATTGTTCTGGTTTTTTAAATTACCAATCTGTTCAAAAGCAGTGCAAAAAGCCTCTTGTACAATGTCTTCGCTTTCGGCAGTATTGCCCATTACCCTAAAAACAGCATAGTAAATACGCTTTGCATATTTGTTGTATAACGTTGCATAGCCTTTTTCTTCGCCGGCTACACATTGTTTTACCAATTCTTGTTCGTTTATAGAGATACTCAGATGCAAGGTTTAAAACTTAATTCTACTAATTTCTTAAAACTATATGAATTAAATAAATCATACAGTTTTTGTTGCTAACTATATGATAGTCGGCAAAGCTTTAGTTTTGTTGCACAGATTTAGAAAAAAAAGAAAAATATTTTATTAAGCCTATAGAATGAGCTTGACTATATGGATATTATTGCTCGGAACTTCTAGCTTTATCGCCATTAAAGATTTCCTGCATTAACCTGCCCCAAGCAAATGGGTTCAATAAAGGATTGGTTTGACGCATATTGACGTTCATCATCCTATCAAAATTATAGCGATAGTTGGCGTTGCTAATTTCTCCAGCATCCCTAGGTAGGGTCAGTTTCATGCCATTAATACTCTGACGAGAAAGGTTTTTCTTAGCAATAGCCATGTCGTCATCAGCTACTTTTAAAGAAAGAAAGTCTTTGTTAAATTCTTCTACCGTTGCCCAAGGGTTTACTCTTACAGTCTTTAGGTAAACAATTTCAGATTTGATTTGCACCATCGTAGTATACCTGTTATCAGCAATATTAGTGGGAAGTACTAATGTTTTGCTGGTAAAACCAACAGCAGAAAACATCACCGTATCGCCAGGGTTTACTACAAAAGAGAAGAAACCCTGATAGTTGGCTGCGTATTTTTGTAACTTATTACTAAGATTAGTGATGGTTACATAGGGCACAACAATATTGCTATCAGCATCGGTAACAATACCTGAAAACTGAACTAGCTTGTTTTGCGGGTTTTTATCTTGGGCAAAAACCGAGCTAACAAGAAACAATAATATGATGGCTAAAGAATATCTCATCTGTAATACAATAATAGAACAAATGTATATGCTATCGAGTTTCTATTTGGTTAAAATGTGTTAAAAGTGTTACGCTTGTTCAGCTAAATCAGCGGCAACTACACCTTTAATTTCAGGAACATCTTTCATAATCGCCTGCTCAATGCCTGCTTTCATGGTCATAAAACTCATTTTACATGAGCCACAATTTCCCAATAATTTTACTTTCACAATATTGTCTGATGTGATTTCTTCAATAGCTACATTTCCCCCGTCAGCTATCAGATAAGGTCTGATAGACTCTAAAGCTTGCTCTACTCGTGCTGTTAAATCCATGTTATAATTTTTTAAAGTATAAAAGTAGTAAAAATTTAGCAATTAGCCACTTGTTGCGCATTGTGGATGGAAACCTGCTGCGCAATTTTTCCAGCGATTTCTTTAAATGAAATAGCTTGCGGATGATCTATTTGCAATGAAATTGGCGTGCCTTTATCTCCAGCTTCGGTAATGCCCTGTACTAATGGAATTTCTCCCAAGAATGGTACTCCGAATTGTTGGGCTAATTGTTTACCGCCATCTTTACCGAAAATATAATATTTATTATCTGGTAATTCCTCTGGAGTAAAATATGCCATGTTTTCTACTACACCTAAAACCGGAATGTTAATGCCTGGCATGCCAAACATTGCTAATCCCTTTCTTGTATCTGCAAGAGCTACCTGTTGTGGCGTAGTTACAATTACTGCTCCTGCAATTGGAAAACTTTGACAGATCGTAATGTGGATATCACCCGTTCCTGGCGGCAAATCAATCAATAGATAATCTAATTCACCCCAATCTGCATCATTAAAAAGTTGTTTAATGGCGTTAGATGCCATTGGTCCACGCCAAGGCACTGGCTGATCTGGGTCTGAAAAAAAGCCAAGAGAAAGTAGTTTGATCCCATATTTCTCAATAGGAAGAATTAAAGTTTTTCCGTCTTCAGTTTCTTTGGCACTAGGTTTTGCACCCACCAAATCAAACATAATAGGTACAGATGGACCATAAATATCTGCATCAATTAAACCTACTTTAGCACCATCAGCGGCTAATGTAACAGCTAAATTGCTGGCTACCGTAGATTTCCCAACACCACCTTTACCCGAAGAAATTAAGATAATATTTTTGATCGCTTTTAGTTGACTAGTGTCAACTGGCTTGGTTACTCTAGAGGTAATGTTAATGTCTATTTCTGCGTCTGCATCTACGAAATGCTTTACTGCATTAATGCAGGCATTCTTTAGCATATCTTTCATTGGGCAGGCAGGAGTAGTTAATTCAAGCGTAAAAGAAACCTTTTTATCTTCAATTTTAACATCCTTAATCATCTTTAAAGTCACCAGATCTTTTTTTAAATCTGGGTCTTCAACGTGGCTAAGCGCAGCTAAAACCTTTTCTTCGGTAATTATCATTCCGCAAAATTACTAAACAATAACTATAAAAAATTTTGTATCTAGCTTTTTGTTGTAATTTTAACACGGAATAAACAATTGTTTTTTGCGTTTGTTAGAAAATGTTAGAAGAGCGTTAAGAGCGCATTAAAGCAATAATTTTGAGATGATTTATGCAGCTACCGAAGATTAAAATACCAAAGAAATATTTAAAAATTGGCGCCTGGGTTTTAGGTGTTTTAGCGCTTTTATTCGTCGCTGGCGGAGCTATAGCATATAGTAAGAGAGAAGCGCTATTAAATAAGATGGTAGCTAAGGCGCTAAGTAAAGCCAAGAAAGACTATGATTTAGATGTTAAAATTGGCGAATACGGATTTAGTGGATTAAGTAGTGTCCACATGAATAAAGTTTCGGTAGTGCCAAAAGATAGGGATACTTTAGTTACGATTAGTGATATCACCGTTGGAGTAAAGCTGTTCCCTTTGTTATTTGGTGACGTAAAACTTTCTGAAGTAAGCCTAAATGAGGGGAAATTGAATGTAGTGATGAGAGATACGTTGACCAACATTGATTTTATCCTTAAGAGAAAGAAAAAAGATAGCACAACTACAAAAAGCAAGGTTGATTTAAGTGAACTTGCTAGTAACTTATTGAATCAGGTTTTTTATAAAATTCCTGATGATATGGAAATCAAGGATTTCATGATGCAATTGAATGACAACGATACTGCTTTTGTGAAATTTTTAACGACTACGGCAACTATTGATGGCGGTGAACTAAAGTCTACAATTAAAGTAAATGACACCGCAGCAGTTTGGCATATTAACGGAAATCTAGATCCGAGCGATAAGCAATTAGATGTAATGTTGTTTGCCGACGGAAAGAAAGTCGAGCTTCCTTATTTGGAAAACAAACTGCATACAAAAATCAATTTTGATACGGTAAAAACGCAGATGAAAGATGCAAGTTTTAGTGGTGGAGATTACAAAATTTCTGGTTCTTGGGCTATCAAAAATCTACTGATTAACCAACCTCGTATCTCAGCGGAAGACATTGTTGTGCCAGATGCTAGGGTAGAAGCAGATATGTTGATTGGAGAGAATTTCGTGTGTTTGGACAGCACTTCTACGGTTTACCTGCGTGATGCATCCATCCACCCTTACTTAAAGTATACATTATCTCCTAATAAAATCTACGAGATAAAGCTGAATGCGAAAGAACAAGATGCACAGGCTATTTTTAATTCTTTTCCTGTGGGTTTGTTCGAATCTTTAGATGGCATTAAAGTACAAGGAAAGCTAAAATACAATCTCGATTTTTATTTAGATACGGCATTGCCTGATAGTGTAAAGTTTAGTTCTACCTTAACACCTACAGATTTTAAGGTGCTGCACTTCGGGAAAACCGATCTCACTAAAATCAATTCAGATTTTATTTATACACCTTATGAATATGGTAAGCCCATGCGAAATATTACCATCGGCCCATCAAATCCTAATTTTACAAGACTAGATGATATTTCTCCAAACTTTAAAAATGCTTTGCTTACTGCCGAAGATCCTTCGTTTTTTAGACATAAAGGTTTTGTGGAAGAGTCAATCCGTAAATCTATTGCGGTAAATTTTAAAGAGAAGAAATTTAAACGAGGTGGAAGTACCATTTCTATGCAATTGGTTAAGAATGTTTTTCTAAGTAGAAAGAAAACACTGGTACGCAAAGCCGAAGAAATTCTGATTGTTTGGTTGATAGAAAATAATCGCTTAGTCAGCAAATCTCGTATGCTCGAAGTGTATTTCAATATTATTGAAATGGGTAACAATGTGTATGGAATAGGCGAAGCATCTAGACATTATTTTGGTAAAATGCCATCGCAATTATCTTTGGGAGAGGGTATCTTTTTAGCCAATATCGTACCTAAGCCAAAAGTGGCATTGTATAAATTCATGAGCAATGGTACGCTGAAAGGATATTTATTGCCTTATTTTAGGTATATCGGTAACATTATGGCTCGTCGTGGTCTGGCTCCTGCCGACAGTACAGGTTATGGTTTTTACGATGTGCGTTTGCGAGAAGGCTTAAGACAGTACCTATTACCTGATTCTACTACCATAGACACCAATGCTGTAGATCTTGGCGAGGAAGATATGATGACGCCGGAAGGTATGCAAGACAAGTCGAAAAACTTGTTCGACCGATTATTTGGCGGTGCAGCTAAAAAAGATACCACTAAAGTTCAGCCAGCAACAGATACCACAAAAACTAAGAAGCAACTAAGGCAGGAACGCCGCGAAGAACGTAGAAGACAGAAGGAACAGGAGAAAAATGGAAACTAACATCAGCGTTCACAACAAAGAGTTCGAGCTTTTTCTGGAAGAAGAAACCATTGCCAAACGTATTCGTCTCATGGCTATACAGCTTAATGTAGATTACGAAAACAAAAACCCTTTATTTATAGGGGTGCTTAATGGCAGTTTTCTTTTCTTGGCAGATTTGATGAAAGAAATAGATTTAGCCTGCGAAACGGAATTCATCAAAATAGCTTCTTACCATGGTACAAGCAGTACTGGAACGGTTAAAGATGCGCTAGGCATGCCCCAAAATCTCAAAGGTAGAGATATCGTTATTGTCGAAGATATTATCGACAGTGGCTTAACCATGAAGTACATCCTTTCAAAAATCTACGAGCAAGAGCCTGCTTCTGTATCCGTTTGTACACTTTTGTTTAAACCGGATGCTTTGAAAGAAGAAATTAAGGAGCTTAATTATATCGGTTTCGAAATACCTAACGAATTTGTAGTGGGTTATGGCTTAGATTACGACGGTTTAGGCAGAAACTTGAATCAAATTTATAGAGCTGTTTAGTTTTATCCTTGGCCAATCGTAAATTATAGTGCATTATATTTTTTGAAAAGCAATCTAGTCTCGTTATTGTTCCTATAGTCCCGCTTTGCATTTTAGCCCTCATTCTTCGGGGCTGTCATTTCAATCGGGTTTAAATAACGAAAACCTATGCTAATGGCTAAAAAAGACCAATAAAAAGTGATAAATTTTTACGAGTTTTGCAGGTAATTAATAACCGAATAAAATCATTCCTGTGTATAAAGCTCGGGATAGGTATAAAATTGTAAATCTAAAATCGTAATTCGTAAATCAAATGACCATACATAAAGAAGGGTATACCTCTATCGCATTAACAGTACTTTTTATATTCATTATCAATGCTGTTGTAGAATACAGATTTGCAGATGTATTTATATTGAGATGGTTTGTATATATCCTATCTTTCGCTTTGTTCATTACTGTATTGCAATTCTTTAGAAATCCAAAGCGTACGTTTACCAATGGCGATAATTTGATTATTTGTCCAGCTGATGGCAAAGTAGTTGTAATTGAGGAGACTGAAGAAGGTGAGTATTTTAAGGATAGACGTTTGCAGGTTTCTATCTTCATGTCACCGGTAAATGTGCACATTAACCGCAACCCAATTTCGGGAGTGGTTAAGTTTTTCAAATATCATCCAGGAAAATATTTAGCTGCTTGGAACCCAAAATCAAGTACGGAGAACGAACGTACAACTGTAGTGGTTGAGCATAAAAATGGTGCGCCTGTATTGTTCCGCCAAATTGCTGGCGCTTTGGCTCGTAGAATTGTATGGTATGTTAAAGAAGGCGACCAAGTAACGCAAAACGAGCAATTCGGCTTTATCAAGTTTGGTTCTAGGGTAGATATTTATTTGCCTTTAGGAACTAAGGTTAATCTTGAGCTTAATCAAGTAGTTAAAGGAGGCATTACTGTCTTGGGAGAACTTGCTTAGTCAGTTAAAAGTATAAATCCCAAAGCTTAGAGCTCAAAGCATAAATTAAAGCCTTGCAAGTGTCGAACTTGCAAGGCTTTTTTGTGTTACAGTTTTGTTGTTGGTAGTCATACCCAACACACGATTGAGTATCTTAATGCGATCGCTTTACGATTCCCGCCTACGCGGGAATGACGGAGATAGATGGCAAGCCTAGATTGTTTTAAAATAGAATCATTACTGTGGGTTAAATAAACGGGATTGACGCGTAAATATCCCGATTTTTCATCGGGAATTGCAGCAAAAAGCCCGACTAAAGATTAATCGGGCTTGCGTAATTGCTTTTCAAATATTTTAAAGCGTACTATTTTTCTTCTTTATGAGTGCTTTCTCCTACGCTTCGTTGTGTTGGGTATGCAAATTCAGAGCCATTTTGCTGTACAATCTCAATCACCTTGAAATTTACAGCTTCTTTAACTTTCGCCAAATCAAACTCTTTGTTCATCGGTACTAAATAAACGATTTGGATATTCAAGGCAGAATCTCCGAAGGAGTCCAGAGCTACTACGGCATCTGTAGTACTTGCATTTTCTTTTAAAAACTCACCAATTTCTGTAATGATTTTCTTAAGTATCTCATTGCTGGTTTCGTAAGTTAGACCAATATCAAACTTAACACGACGAGCATTTCTCATGGTTAAGTTTTCCAATACACCATCTATCATAGAGCGGTTAGGGATAACATAGGTAGTTTTATCCGCACTGCGCAAAACCGTACTTCTAAAACCTACACGTTCTATGGTGCCTTCAATGCCATCTACTTTCACTACATCACCTACGGTAAAAGGCTTGTCCATAAAGATAAGGAAAGAGCCTAAAAGGTTTTCCAAACTATCTTTAGCGGCCATTGCAATGGCAATACCGCCAATACCCAAACCGGTAATTAAGCTAACCGCATTTACTTCAAAAACGTAGCCAAGCAATACAAAAAAGCCTATAAAAGAAACTAGAAACTTCAAAAGCTCCTTAATGAAAGGCACTAATTGGTCATCGGCTTTATTTTTTGTTTTGGCTGCCCTAACTAGTAAAACATGAGCAACAAAGTCGATAATCCTTAATACAATCCAAAAAATAGATAAAAGGATAAGAAAAAGAAAAACCTTATCTACCAATTCCCCAATAGTAAAAGCTTCGTTTACCTTAACCTTATCTATGGTTTTTTTATAATTGAAAAATGTAACATCTAGCGGGTGCTTCAATTGCTTAATGGCAATATAAAGCGTAAAAATGCTGATGAAAAATTCTATTGGCTTTAAAAGTAGCGCAATAAAAGTCTCGGAGTTAACTTGGTCGGCAAAGTTCTTGAATAACTTGAAAATAAGTTTACTCAGTAAGCGAGAAACAATTCTTTTGAATAAAAGGCCAATTACAATAATAGCGCCTAAAATGACATATTGTTTCAAGGTATTTCCCCAGAAAATTTGTTCGAAAAAGTTAATGTCCATAGATTATACTAATTGCTTTAATGCAATTTCAAAAGCAGTACTCGATAAATTTGTTTTCTTATTTGATGTTTGATACACGGCTTTTAATGCGTTACCAATAATCGTTGATGCATCTGTAAAAATGGCATCGTCGCTCATTTCAACATTACGCTGCATTAAATAGGCAAATACTCTGGCCATACCGCAGTTAGCAATAAAATCAGGGATTACGGCTAAATGATTGTCGGCGTGTTCCATAATGCTACCAAAGAAGATTTCTTTATCTGCAAAAGGCACATTGGCACCACAAGCAATTACTTCCATGCCATTGGCAATCATTTGGTCTACTTCGGCTTGTTTTACCAATCTAGAAGCGGCAGCTGGTACAAAAATCTCCGCACCCATGCTCCAAATCTTCTCATACGCTTCTTCATAAGAAATCAAATGATCAGCAACTAAAGTGTTGTTTACACGGTTATTGAACAATCGAGCAACTTCTTCTTCGCTAAAGGCTTCTGGATTGATTAGCCCACCAACACGGTCAATAATGCCTACTACTTTAACGCCTTGCTGTGCCAAATAGTAACCTGCAGCTGCAGCCACATTGCCCCAACCTTGTATAATGGCTCTTTTTCCTTTGATGTTGCCACCCCAAATTTCGTAGAAGTGTCTGATTGATTCAGATACACCGTAGCCAGTAATCATATCAGCTACCTTGTATTTTCTTTTAATGTCTGGCGTGTAGGTTAAATCTTCCAATACCTTAGATACACCGTAACGCAACTGACCAATTTGGTGTATGCGTTCGTTTTCTCTGGCTTGGTAGTGACCGCTAATTACACCTTCTTGTGGGTGCCACAAGCCATAACCTTCGGTAATTGGAATAACTTCGTGAATTTCGTCGATATTTAAATCGCCACCGGTGCCATAGTAGTTTTTCAACAAAGGCATTACAGCTTTGTACCAACGTTCTAATACTTCTTTTTTACGGGGGTCGGCAGGGTCAAAGTTGATTCCCGATTTTGCACCACCAATTGGAGGTCCAGAAACCGTAAACTTCACTTCCATCGTTTTGGCCAACGACTCTACTTCTCTTTTATCTAATCCTTTACGCATTCTAGTCCCGCCTCCGGCAGCACCGCCACGTAAAGAATTGATTACTACCCATCCTTCGGCTTCAGATTCCTTGTCTTTCCATTCAAAAACGATCTCGGGTTGTTTTTCTTCGTACTTTTTTAAAAGTTCTTTCATTGGGGGTTCATTTTTATAAATAATGAGTTGCCATGAGTATTTTAAGATGAACTCTGGCTATTCATCATCAGATTCTATTTGGTTGCGCAAAGATAGAAACAAAAAAACCCCGACGGTTAGTCGGGGTTATATTTTTCTATAGAAAGAAAATTACTTTCTTAAAGATTTGATACGAGCTGCTTTACCAGTTAAGCTACGTAAATAGAACAATTTAGCTCTACGTACTTTACCATAGCTGTTAACTTCTACTTTCTCGATATTTGGAGAACCGATAGGGAAGATACGCTCCACACCAACACCATTACTGATTTTACGAACGGTAAAAGTTTCGTTAGCGCCAGCACTGTTGCGTTGAATAACAACACCTTGGTAAATCTGAACACGTTCTTTATTACCCTCGCGAATTTTATAATGAACACTTACAGTATCTCCAGATTTGAAAGAAGGAAATTCTTTTTGAGTGCTTACCTGTTCGTCTACAAATTTTACTAAATCCATGATTTTAAGCTATTAAACCGATTTTTGTAACGTTTAAAATCGGACTGCAATATTAGGAATTATTTTTTAAAAATAAAAGTGAATTCTAAAAATATTTGATGAATTAATTTTTTACCTGTTAGCTAATTCTCAAATCCGCCAATGATCATCTTATTTTAGCAAATCTGGTCGGCGTTCCTGTGTGCGTTTCAATGCCTCTTCATGGCGCCACTCGTTAATTTTCGCTTCATGGCCACTTAAAAGAATGTCGGGGATTTTGTATCCACGCCAATCTGCAGGTCTGGTATAAACAGGCGCATCTAATAATTCGCCCTGAAAACTATCAGATAAAGCAGAAGTTTCATCATTTAAAACACCAGGTATCAATCTAGTGATGGCGTCTACCAATACGGCTGCTGGTAATTCTCCACCAGAAAGTACATAATCACCAATGGAAATCTCCCTAGTTACATAAATATCACGTATACGTTGGTCTATGCCTTTATAATGACCACATAAAATGATGATGTTTTCTTTAATAGAAAGCTCGTTAGCGATGGTTTGGTTAAGCGTTTCACCATCAGGGCTCATAAAAATGATTTCATCGTAGATGCGCTCCTCTTGAAGTTTCTCTATGCAGGCTGCAAACGGAGGGATACTCATTACCATACCACTACCACCGCCGTAAGGATAGTCGTCTACACTTTTTTGTTTATTGGTGGCATAGTCTCTTAAATTGTGCACAACAATCTCGGCTATTCCTTTTTTTTGTGCTCGTTGTAAAATAGAATGAGCAAAGGGACTGGTCAATAAATCTGGCAATACAGAAATGATATCAAAACGCATGGAGCAAATATAAGGCTTTAATAGCAGTTTAAAACCCATAGAACTATGATGTAATTTTTAATTGATAATAATTTGTTTTTGAAATAAACTCAATTATATTTGGTTAACCAAAAATTGGTAGACCAAATATAAACTTCATGAAACTAATCAGTTACTTTGTAGCAGGACTGCTGTTAATGCAATTGCCTTCTTGGGCGCAAACTGCAATTAAAACATCGTTCGAAAGCCCAACTTATACGTTGGGTAATGTAAATTCTCAAAACTTATGGACAGTAGTTGGGAATGCTACAATAAGTACTACCAAAGCAAAAACTGGCACTAACGGTTTAAGTTTTAATAACGTGTCATCTGCGTTACTAGTAAATTATAATGCCTATGGTGGCTCTGTAACTGGAATTAGAGATGTTTTTTATACAGATATGTGGGTCAATCCTGTGTCTTTTGCAACCAAGGGAATTCAGATTATTGCTTATGATCAGTATGCGGGTAATGCAAAACGTATTTACGCTATTGAGCTTACGGTAGATAAAAAGATAAAGGTGTCTACAGGTAGTTCCAGTACGGATACAGAGCTTGGAACATGGATTCAAGACGACTGGTTTAGGCTGTCAATTAGAACAGATCTTGTATTGGGAAAATTTAAAGTTGCAATTAATGGGGTGCTAAATCCGGCAGAGTTTTCTTTACGAGAAGCCTATACGCCAACGGCAAGTGGAAGCAGGGCAGCAACATTTAAAGAGTTTCACTCGCTGCGTATCAATCATACTTCAGATACGCAAGTTGCTAGTTCGGATTTTACTATCGATGACCTTTACATCGGCAAAAACCCAATACCAGATATTTCATTCTTAACATCGCCTACGGCAAGAATAATTAACATAGAACAGCCAAGTTATGGAAGTATCAGCTTAAATCCTGCGCAAGCGAGTTATCAAGTAAATGACCAAGTTACTGCAACATTAACATTGCCGCAAGGTTATTTGAACAGCGGTTGGACTGGAGATTTGTCTGGAACTGAACTGACAAAAACCTTTAATATCACTAACAATATGGTTATTGGTGCTAATGTAACAGTTGATAATACTGCACCGCCAGCCGAATATATCGTCACAGTTAATCAGCCAGCAAACGGAACAATTACCTTATCTCCAGCACCTACCAATGGTAAGTATTTAAGCGAGACCACGGTTACTGCTACCGTTGTAACAGCTTCTTGCTATCAGTTTAACGGCTGGACAGGAAATTTAAGTGGTACTCAAGTTTCAAAAACTTTTGTAGTAAGTGGAGATATGTCTATTGGAGCTGATGTGGCCATCAACACAACGCCTGGAATTATCCGAAACGTTACTACGGTTGCAGAGTTTAAAACTGCTTTGACGTCAATGAATCCTGGCGATGTAATTTTGGTTGAAGACGGAAGCTATGATTTAAGCAGCTTAACCATCAATCGCTCTGCGTGCCCTAACCGACCTATTGTGATTAAGGCGAAGAACCAAGGTCAGGCGATACTAAACGGTGCTACAGCTTTGGTATTGGATGGTTTGCAGTATGTAACTTTAGAAGGTTTCTCGTTTAGAAGTGCAAATGTGGGTACTGGCATCAAGATGTTAAATTGTAGCAGAGTGAGGATTACTAAAAATAGTTTTTCACTTGATGAAACAAATATCAACTCTTGTAATTGGCTTTATATTGGCGATACCTTTGGAAGCACGGCACCATTGAGGTCTGGACATAATAGGGTAGACTATAACTTGTTTGAAGGGAAAACTAAATCTGGTAAGTTTATTCTTTTAGATGGGAATATTAACCAGCAAACACAGTATGATACTATTGCTTACAATGTGTTCAAAAACAATGGGCCGAGAGAAGAAAACGAAAAAGAGACCATAAGAATTGGTGTAAGCACACTTTCACAAAGTAATGGTTATACGGTAGTGGAGTATAATCTTTTCGAAGATTGTGATGGAGATCCAGAGATAGTTTCGGTAAAATCTTTTGCAAATACGGTGAGATACAATACTTTCAGAAGATGTTTAGGTACCGTTTGCTTGCGCCAGGGAAATAACAGTATTGTAGAAGGAAACTATTTTTTTGGAGAAGGAAAAACTGCTGTTTATACCAATGAAAATGGAAACTCGAGCACAATTGGCGCTGGTGGGGTAAGGGTTTATGGCAAGGGTCATAAAATCTTTAACAACTATTTTTCTGGATTAACGGGAAGTATCTTTGATGCAGCTATTACCATTACCAATGGTGATGCCTTTAATGTGGACAATCCGACAGATTTGGCAAAGCATTACGTTCCAGAAAATGTGGTGGTTGCCTTTAATACTTTCTTTAAAAATAAATCGAATATCGAGATAGGTTACAAATACGATAAAGCGCCGATTAACTGTTTGGTAGCTAATAATGTGGTGGTAGAAGATGCCACTCAGATTATAACGGCCTACAGTACTGCTTCTTTAGCTGGTGTAGCATTTAGCAATAACATTATGTATGCTACCAATACTGCTACTATTGGTATAACGGTTCCCGAAACGCAAATTAAAAATATCAATCCTTTATTAGAGCAGCCTAATTGTAGCGGTGCTAATTGCGAATTGAAAAAAGCTAATGAGGTGTTAAGGCTAAGCTCCGCAAGCCCTGCTATAAATGCCTCAACAGGCTCTTTTGGTTATATGCTAAAAGATAATGAAAATCAAAATAGAAATGGCATTGCCGATATAGGGGCGGATGAATATGATAGAAATAATCCAATCTCCATTAGTGCATTGGATGAAAATAATGTGGGACCCAATGCCGTAACATTCTCCTATACTTACTTCAATACCACCTTGCCTGTAAAGATATTGTCGTTTAATGCGGATTACAACAAGCAGCAGGTAGATTTAACTTGGCATGTAAGTTCACAAGTAAATGTGAACCGTTACGAATTAGAATCACGAACTGATTTTAATGGTTATAAAAAAGTAGCAGAGCAAAAAGCTATCGATGGCAAATCAGTTTATCACGCTACACATTTATCTCCCGCCAAGGGTAATAATTACTATCGTCTTAAAGCTGTTGATGAAGATGGGAAATTTGATTATTCGGAAGAAAGAGTAGTAAAGATTTTAGAAAACCAAGCTGCAATAATTTATCCAAATCCAGCTAGTATAAATGTAACTATTAAATTGGGCTACATTCCAGCTAATGCTAAATTAACCTTGGTGAATGCTGTAGGAATAAGTGTTTTTGAAGCTGCAATTAGAGGCGTTTCAATATATGGCTTTCCAGTGAGTTTATTTGCGCCAGGCATATATTTCGTGCGACTAACTGAGGTAAACAAACCGACAGTTTCATTGCCTTTAATAATTGCACATTAAAATTAGCTGGTCCATTGGTCATGAACCAAAGCTACCAAATAATAGGTGCCCTGATATTGTTTAAACACTAAGCGCAGGCTTGTCCAGTCCATGCCTGCGTATTTTTTATCGAAACCACTAAAATAATATTCTACAAACGAATGTTGAGGGTAAATTTCATTAAGATTATTTAATGAATTGCCTTTGCCGATGATTTGATTGTAAGCGGTTTTTTCGGCGTGGAGATAATCCGCATTGTACACAAACTTGTTTATGTACTGTTGTGCTGTTAATCTGATTGTTTCGCCTGATCCATCGTAGTTGCCCCAATTTACCGAACCTCGTTCCTCTATCAGTTTGGTAAAAGTAGCTTTAGTTAATTTTTTAGCAGATTTCGTGTCTATAAATGCGTAAGGCGAAAATAGTACGCTATCTGTTGGATGAAAATAAGCTACAAAAGCTTTATAGTCCTTGGCTTTGAGTGCAGTGAGGATTTCTGTGGCAATGGTCGTTAGCGTTCCCTCGTCAACAGTAACGGTATCCTTTGGTTTATGAATTACGACAGTATCTTTTGACGATGTTGAGTCTGCTGGCTTATCGGTATTATTGCAGCTCAACAGCAACATAGTTAAAATACTAAAGCAAAAAAGATTAAACCATTTCATGACTATAAAAACTGAAATGATTCGCTTTTGTTTGCAATGGATTTAGGGATTTAGATAGATGTCTAGCAATCCCTCAGGTAAATCTAAGGTTAAGATATTTTCTTCATCATCTATTTCTACAATAAAATCTTCATTCAAAGGAAATAGTACGTCTGTATTTTTGTAATGTACAGTTGCCACAAATTGCTGTGGATATTCATTTACTTCAATGATTTCGCCCAGTTCCCCTAAAGTTTCATCGACAGCAATAAAACCTTTCAGGTCGGTATAGTAGAATTCATCTTCATCACGCTCTGGTTTTTTAACCAAAGGCATGTACGCCTTTTTCTTCACTAGAGGTTGTGCCTTGTCAATGTGGTCCACATCCTCAAAATAAAAAAGACCGGTTTTGTTGTCGTACAATTTATGACTAGAGACAAAGAAAGGCACCAATTTGCCGTTTACTTCCAGAAACACCACATCAAGGTCTAAGTCTTGGTAATCTTCAAACTCAAAAAAAAGTTGAAGTTCGCCTTTTAGGCCTTTTGTTTTAGTGATGTAACCAATGTAAAATGATTCTTCTTTTGTCATGCTGGAAATGTGGTGATTTGTTGATACGATAATTAGCTCATTGTCAAATCGGATAATGAGCTAATAAAAATAGCGTCCCGATCTTGATCGGGACGCTATTCCTTTTAAAGTAAAACTGATTATTCAGCTTTATCTTCTGCTTGAGTTTCTTCAGCAGGAGCTTCTGTTGTTGCCTCAGCTTCTACCGCTGGAGCTTCTTCAGTAGCTACTTCTTCTTCTACAACCTCTTCCGCAACTGGTGCGTTTTTAGCTGCGATAGCTGCTGCTCTGTCTTCATTTTTCTTAGCTTCTGCTGCTAATGCTGCTTTACGAGCATCAGCTTTGCTAGTTGCTAATCCTTCTGTTTTACCAGCGATTTGACCAGATTTAGTTTCTAACCAAGTAGCAAATTTAGCATCTGCTTGTTCTTGTGTTAAAGCACCTTTTCTGATACCGCCTTCTAAGTGTTTTTTGTAAAGAACACCTTTGTAAGAAAGGATAGCACGAGCTGTGTCAGTAGGTTCAGCACCATTAAGCACCCAGTTTACAGCTTTATCGAAGTTAAGTTCGATAGTTGCAGGGTTAGTGTTTGGGTTGTAAGAACCTAAACGCTCAATGAATTTTCCGTCTCTTGGAGCACGAGCATCCGCTACTACCACGTGGTAAAAAGGTTTTCCTTTTTTACCGAATCTTTGCAATCTGATTTTAGTTGCCATTCTTTTTTATAGTTTATGTATTCAACATAGTTCCCGGAACTCCGTGTTGCGGGGCTGCAAAAGTAAACAATATGTTGGTAATTAGCAAAAAGGTTAAAAATTATAGTTGGTTATAATTGTTTGAAAATCAAAAACATCATTCTATGGCAGCTGTAGTCCTGCTGTGCGCTGCAATCTTTTTGTCGGCAGTAACTTTAATAATTGTTCGGCTGAGCTTGTCGAAGCCTTTGCATTTTACATAAGTACGGCACCTGCAAAAAGGATTTTCGCTGCCATCAGGTTTAACTAGCAAAGGCTGTGCATTTTGGCAAATGGTTTAAAAATCAAAATAACTACACATACAAAAAAAACCTGCTCCTTTAAAACTATGTGTTGTCATAAGAAAGCTGCCTCTACCTCATTAAAATTAGATTAAACTTACAAAAGTCGAACACCTTTTGCTGATATTTGGTCTACCAGTGTCAAGGGATACAAAATTCAATATAATACATCAATGAGAATAGCTATAGATATGGACGAGGTTTTAGCCGACCCCATCCATAAATTCATACAACTTTACAACAGAGATCATCAAGTTCCTTTAGATTTAATTATTAAACCAGGTACAGAACTTTTCGAAAATGTGCCAGAAGAAGTAAATAATAAATGGTTCGATTACATTAACGAAAAAGGTTTCTTTAGAGATTTGCCAATAATCGATGGTGCCATAGAAGCGGTGCAGCAACTGCAAGAAAAACACGAAGTTTACATTGTATCGGCGGCTATGGAATTTAGGAATTCTTTAGAAGATAAATTAGATTGGCTAGCAGATCATTTTCCATTCATTGATTGGAAGCATATTATATTCTGTGGTGATAAAATCGTTAACGTAGATGTAATGATCGATGACAGGATCAAAAACTTTAAAGGTTTTAATGGAAGACCACTGCTTTTTACTTCACCACATAATCTACTGATCACCGAATACGAGCGTGTAGATAATTGGAAACAGGTTTTAGATAAATTAAAGTGAGTTCGGTTCAAGTTATCTGAAAAATTCTATTAAAATGATATTTAAAGCAGCTTTTTTTAGCTCACCGCCGCAGGGCTCTTACTTTTTGCGATCAAAAAGTAACAAAAAATCTCGGTTGCTTATTTTTCTTTCAAAGAAAATGCTTTGGCTGATTGGTGTATTCCGAAAAATAAGAGACCGAAAATTAGCTGAACGGAGATTTGAGGCGCTATCGCTAGCGAAAAGCTTAATTTTCTTATTTCGAATTCACGTTAAATTACTATAACCTTGGAGATAGACGAACCTCAGCCTCCAGAGAAGAAGGACCCCTTTGCAGCGCTTCGTTATCGAGAGTTTAGATCTTATATCGGTATGCGCTTCTTTTTTACTTTTGCGTACCAGATGCAGGCGGTCGTTATCGGTTTCCATATCTATCATCTCACAAAAGATCCCCTTGCCTTAGGTTTAATTGGTTTGTGCGAAGCTGTGCCAGCATTAAGTATAGCGTTATACGGTGGTTATGTTGCCGATAAATCGGAAAAAAGAGGCCTGCTTTTAAAAATATTTTTAGCAGTTTTTCTTTGCTCTACTATTATGTTGGTTTCCACATTGGAGCAGATGCATCCATATATATCCGTAAGCTATATTGTTCCTATTATGTACGCAATGGTGTTCTGCATAGGTTTGGCCAGAGGTTTTTTTGGTCCGGCAACATTTTCATTAATGGGCCATATCATTCCTAAAAAGCATTATCCTAATGGTAGTACATGGAGCAGTTCTAGTTGGCAAATGGCTTCTATACTTGGTCCGGCAACAGGAGGTTTAGTTTATGGGTTTTTCGGGATTACGGTTACTTACGTCTTAATTTTGATATTTATTTTCTTTGCACTTGTTTGTATTTTCTTTCTTAAGAAGTACTATCCACATTATATTCCGAAAGAGAGTATTTTTAAAAGTGTTTCTGTTGGCTTAAACTTTGTGTTTACGAATAAAATGATGTTGGCAGCAATGGCCTTAGATTTATTCTCTGTGTTTTTTGGTGGTGCAGTTGCTTTACTTCCCGTGTTTGCCAATGATATTTTAAAAGTAGGTTCAGAAGGTCTAGGTTTTATGCGGGCCGCTGCATCTAGTGGAGCTATTTTAACGATGCTTGCCATGACAAGGTTTTCTCCAATGAACAGGCCTTGGCGTAACCTGATTATTGCCATAGTTGGTTTTGGAACTAGCATTATATGTTACGGCTTATCAAAGAGTTTTTATCTTACCCTATTTTTGCTTTTCTGCGAAGGTGCTTTCGATAGTGTCAGTGTTATTATCAGGCAAACTATTATGCAATTACTCACACCAGATGAAATGCGTGGGCGAGTTTCGGCGGTAAATAGTATGTTTATTGGTTCTTCGAATGAAATCGGTGCGTTAGAATCTGGGCTTATGGCTAAATTAATGGGCACGGTTCCTGCTGTGGTATTCGGTGGAAGTGTAACTATTTTTATCGCAGCAACCACATGGTTTAAAACTAAGTCTCTCGCTAAATTAAAGTTACAAGACATTAGGCCTAATTTAGGCGGTAAAGGGTAACAAAATGCTTTGTTGATTTATTCTTATGATGTGTAGCCCTTTGAGGGCGCTAAGCAAAATTGGATGATTTAAATTCAATAAAAATACTATTTTTGAGGCGCTGCACATTTACAACATTTTTATTACAAATAGAGTGCTGTGTGTGCTTGCACAATTAATCTCACTAAAAAAATAAAATGAAAGTTGCACTTATAACGGGGGTGACCGGCCAGGATGGTGCCTATTTAACAGAGTTTTTGTTAAAAAAGGGATATTTCGTTCATGGTATAAAAAGAAGGTCTTCGCTGTTCAACACAGACAGAATTGATCACCTTTATCAAGATCAACATGAAAAAGATGTAAATTTTAAACTACATTATGGAGATCTTACAGATTCAACTAACTTAATTAGGATCATTCAAGAAACTCAGCCAGACGAAATTTATAATTTGGCGGCTATGAGCCATGTGCAAGTAAGTTTCGAAATGCCGGAGTATACTGCTAATGCTGATGGCATAGGGACTTTACGTTTGCTAGAGGCTATCCGAATATTGGGACTTTCCAAAAAAACTAAAATATATCAAGCTTCAACTTCAGAGCTTTACGGTTTGGTACAAGCTGTGCCACAAAGTGAAAGTACGCCGTTCTATCCGCGGTCACCATACGCAGTAGCTAAGATTTATGGTTATTGGATTACAGTTAATTATCGCGAAGCTTACGATATGTTTGCTTGCAATGGTATTCTATTTAATCATGAAAGCCCTTTGCGAGGAGAAACTTTCGTAACTCGTAAAATTACCAGAGCAGCTTCCAAAATTGCTCTCGGTTTGCAAAGCTGTTTATATCTCGGCAACCTTTCTGCGCAACGCGATTGGGGCCATGCTAAAGATTATATCGAGGCAATGTGGTTAATCTTGCAACAAGAAAAGGCAGAAGACTACGTTATTGCTACAGGCGTGACTACAACAGTGCGTGATTTTGTACGTATGGCATTTACAGAATTGGGTATTACAGTAGAGTTTTCGGGGAAAGATGAGCAGGAAAAAGGTGTAATCATAGATGTAGATCAAGAAAAGGCTACTCAATTGGGATTAAATTTAGAAAGCCTAAAACTGGGAGAAACAGTAGTTAAAGTAGATCCTAAATATTTTAGACCTACAGAGGTAGATCTATTGTTAGGAGATCCAACTAAATCTAAAACGAAGTTGGGATGGCAACCTAAATACGATTTACAAGCACTAGTGGAAGATATGATGAGGTCTGATTTGAATCTAATGAAGAAAGACGAGTACCTTAAGCAAGGAAATTATAAAACACTTAATTATTTTGAATAACTTGTAGTCCTCTTAAGATTGAGGAATACAGCTACGGCTCATGAAAAAAATATTATTATCAATACTGCTGATTTTTGTTTCAGCTTCGATTTTTGCTCAAATAGGTTCCAATACTAAAGTAGATGAACTTTCGGATGCGCAAATCTTGCAAATCATCAAGCAAGCAGAGTCCATGGGCTACACAAGTGAGGCGCAAATAGAACAGCTAGCGCTTACTAAAGGGATTAAACAGGAGGAGATTTCCAAATTCAGAGCTAGGGTAGAAAAACTTAAAATGCAAGGTGGCTCTACACAAACGGCGAGTAAGCCATCAGTTGCGGCTGGTCGAGAGTATAGCGAGACTACTGCTGGTGGGGCTATTGATAATGCTAAAAAGGAAAATGATGCTGAAATCAAGTCTAAAATATTTGGAGCAGACTTATTTAATAATGGCAGTATTACGTTTGAACCTAACTTACGTATGGCAACTCCAAAAAGTTATATCATTGGCCCAGATGACAAGCTGATCATTGATTTAACGGGAGACAATGAGCGTAGTTATGATCTTCCAGTGAGCCCAGAAGGCGTCATTAACTTAGAATATGTAGGTAGAGTTGCGGTGGGTGGATTAAGTATCGAGCAAGCTAGTGCTAAGATTAAAACGGCTATGTCAAAGACCTATCCTGCATTGAGAACAGGTAGGACTTCAGTAGCGATTAACCTTGGTAATATACGGAGTATTCAGGTCACCGTTACAGGGCAAGCGACTAAAGCAGGTACTTATACATTACCTTCACTGGCCAACGTATACCGAGCGCTTTATGTCTCCGGTGGGCCGTCTACCAATGGAACTTTAAGGAATATCCAAGTAATTCGTAACAATAGAGTTATTGCTACTATTGATGTTTATGACTTTTTGTTGAAAGGCTTACAGCAGGGCAATATTCGTTTACAAGACCAAGATGTGATCAATATCCCTGCTTATGATAAGCGTGTTGAAATTTCTGGGGAGGTAAAGGATGCCGCAATTTTTGAAGTAAAAGGAACGGAGACATTGCAAGATGTGATCAATTTCGCAAAAGGCTTTACATCTGAGGCCTACACGGCTAAGATCAAGACCTTTCAGAATACCAATAAGGAAAGAAAAATTACGGATATCCCTTCAACACAATATGCAGCCTATCAACCAAAAAATGGCGATAAATTCGTTGTGGAAGCCATTTTAGAACGTTTTGAGAACAGGGTAGAAATCATTGGTGCTGTATTTAGGCCAGGTGTTTATGCCCTTGATCAAGGTTTAACGCTTTCTGGTTTGATCAAGAAAGCAGATGGTATTACAGAAGACGCCTTTTTAAATCGTGGTTATATCAATCGTTTAAATCCAGATAAAACACAGTATTTCATTTCTTTTGATTTGGCTAAACTACTTTCTGGTGAAGAAAAAGATATTTTGCTCACTAGAGAAGATAGGGTAACAATTAGTTCCGTTTTCGATTTAAGAGAAGAATACACGGTTACTATCCAAGGAGAAGTGCGTGCGCCAGGAACTTTTGAATACGCAGATAATTTGACGCTTGGAGACGTTGTGCAAATGGCAGGTGGCTTTAAGGAAGGGGCTACACCTAGTCGTATCGAAGTTTCGAGAAGAATCAAAAACACAGATCCTTCTTCCATTTCTTCTAGAACAGCCGAGTTGTTTGTGGTGAGTGTAGATGAGCAGCTGCGCATATTAGGCGATAAGTTTATCATTAAACCATTCGATATCATTTCAATCAGAAATTCAGAAGGCTACGCCATACAAAAGCAAGTAAAAATAGAAGGTGAAGTGATGTATCCTGGCATGTACACCATTACGAGTAAAGATTATCGCATCTCTGATCTAATTAAAAGGGCTGGAGGGCTTTCTCCTTATGCTTATGCAGAAGGAGCCTCTTTAAAGAGACCTGGTGCAGAAAAAGTAAATCCTAAAGATAAGAATGCAATCAATAATGCCGAAGAGGAAGAAAAGAAATTTTTGAATTTAGAAAGAGTTCAAGAGAAAACGGTTAAGGATAGCGAGCCTGGTAAGGTTGATGAGAAACTGGTACAGTCTGACTTAGTAGGAATTAACTTAGAAAGTATTTTACAAACCCCCTTGTCTAGGCAAGATTTAATTTTGGAGGAAGGCGATATCATCCGAGTACCGAAACAATTACAAACCGTAAAAGTTACCGGAGAAGTGCTTAATCCAAATAGTATCGTCTATGTACCAGGTAAAAGCTTTAAGCAATATATCAATGGTGCAGGCGGCTTTACTAATTCGGCCTTAAAAAAGGGCGCATATATCAAATATGCCAACGGTTCTGCCGAGGCGGCTAAGAAATTCTTATTCTTTAATAACTACCCTAAAGTTAAACCTGGCGCAGAAATCTTAATTCCTGTTAAAGCAGAGAGAGAAAGAATGGGCGCACAGGCTTGGATCGGGATTGGTACTGGTATTGCTTCCTTAGGTGCGATTATTGTCAGCCTTTTGAGATAATAATAGTGTTTGTCTGAGAAACCTAATTATCAATTACCTAAGATGTAGATTGTCTAATTTTTTAGATATTAAGCTAAAAAAATAAGGACATAACTTACAAATCTCCAAAAGTCTACCTAGAATAAAAAACCATAGCTTTTAAAAATGAAAGAAGTTGAAAATGCCGTAAATAGAGAAGAAATTTCCTTAAAGGATCTATTGATCAAAATAAGGGAATGGTGGCAATACTTATGGAAAAAAAAATGGTTTATCATTGTTGCTGGAGTAATTGGAGGGATATTGGGTCTAACCTATTCTTTGATCAAGAAACCTATTTACACCGCAACAACTACTTTTGTTTTGGAAAATGGAGAAAAAGGAGGAGGGCTAGCTGGTTATGCAGGAATTGCTTCAATGATGGGCTTGGATTTGGGAGTCGGTGGCGGCGGGATCTTTCAAGGTGATAATATCATAGAATTATACAAGTCTAGAACCATGATCGAAAAGACGCTGTTGGCGCCAATAGATTCCATTTCTAAAAAGACACTTGTAGATAGATATTTGGAAGTTACAGGAGCTAAGAGTAAATGGGATGAAAAACCTGAATTAAAAGATATTAAGTTTACCCCTTTAGAAATGCAACATCCTAATCGATTGAGGGATAGTATAATGACTTCTGTTATCAGGAATATTACGGGAAGTTGTTTAAGTGTTGGCAAGCCCGACAGAAAACTTAGTATTATTAAGGTTGTTGTAAGGTCTGGCGATGAGATTTTTTCAAGAAGATTTAATGAGGAATTAGTGAAACACGTAAACGACTTTTATATACAGACAAAAACTAAGAAATCTCTAGAGAATGTTTCGATATTACAGCATAAGACTGACTCTGTAAGAGCGGTGATGAATGGAGCTATTTACACAGCGGTAGAAGTTTCAGATGCAACACCAAATCTAAATCCTACCAGACAGGTTAAACGTGTTGCCCCTCTTCAAAAGGCACAATTTTCTGCTGAAACAAATAAAGCTGTGTTATCAGAAATGATGAAAAATTTGGAGATGTCTAAAATGGCGTTAATGAAAGAAGCTCCACTCATACAAGTTATAGATTTGCCAGTTTATCCTCTTGATAAAGAGCGTTTAGGGAAAGCTAAGGGTATTATTATGGGAGGATTTTCAGTAGGCTTCTTAACCGTGATTTACTTACTTTTCAGAAAATTTTTAAAAAATATATTAAGTGAATAAATATAACATAGCAGTAATTGGTTTAGGGTATGTGGGTCTGCCCTTAGCGATAGAGTTTTCAAAAAAATATAAAGTTATTGGTTTTGATATTGACGCTACTAGAATTAATGAACTGGCTGATGCCACAGATAGGACCCAAGAGGCAGATATAGACACTTTAAAGCAAGTAATCAAAGGCGGAAAAGATTCCGGTTTAATTTTTTCCTGCGACACCGACGATCTTTCTCAGGCTAACATTTATATTGTCACTGTCCCTACTCCTATAGATCAGTTTAAGTCTCCTGATCTGAAGCCATTACTCAAAGCGTCGGAAATGATTGCAAAGACGTTGAAAAAAGGAGATATTGTGATTTATGAATCTACTGTATATCCAGGATGTACAGAGGAAGATTGTGTGCCAATTCTTGAAAAGTTCTCTGGGATGAAATATAACGAAGATTTTTACTGCGGTTATTCGCCAGAGCGAATTAATCCTGGCGATAAGGTAAATACTTTGACAAAGATCAAAAAAGTTACTTCTGGTTCAACACCCGAAATTGCGGAAGAAGTGGATAAGCTATATTCAAGCATTATAACCGCTGGAACGCATAAAGCCCCAAGCTTAAAAGTGGCAGAGGCAAGTAAGGCAATAGAAAATGCGCAACGGGACGTAAACATTTCTTTTGTAAATGAGCTGGCGTTGATATTTGATCGCATAGGTATTGATACTACAGATGTGATAGAAGCAGCTGGAACCAAATGGAATTTCTTAAAGTACAAACCAGGTTTAGTAGGTGGACATTGTATAGGGGTAGATCCTTATTATTTAGCCCATAAAGCGCAGTCATTAGGTTATCATCCTCAGGTTATCTTATCGGGAAGACGGGTAAATGACAATATGGGCATGTTTGTAGCAAATAAAGTTATTAAACTATTAATCAACAAGGGACATAAAATACATGGTGCAAAAGCATTAATTCTGGGTATAACCTTCAAAGAGGATTGCCCCGATATTAGAAATTCAAGAGTTATTGATATTTATGCAGAGCTTAGGCAATTTGGCTTGGATGTAGATGTTTATGATCCTTATGCGGATAAGCAAGAGGTAAATCATGAGTATGGTATACAGCTTGTTGACGATATTAACCAAAGCTATGATGCCATTATTCTTGCGGTATGCCATAAGGAGTTCCTGTCTATAGATTTCAAACAGTTAAAAAGAGGTGAAGAAGCTGTGATTTTCGACACAAAATCGTGTTTAGATAGAACATTAATTGATGCTCGACTTTAATCAAATGGCAAGTATTCAAATGGTAGATCTAAAAGGTCAATATCAAAAGATTAAAACAGAAATAGATGTAGCCATTAATGAGGTTTTGGAAAGTACTGCTTTTATTAATGGGCCGCAGGTAAAAAGTTTTGAACAAAAGCTTGCAGATTTCTTAAGCGTAGCTCATGTAGTTACTTGCGCTAACGGTACAGATGCATTACAAATTGCATTGATGGCTCTGGACCTACAGCCAGGTGACGAGGTTATCGTTCCAGCATTTACTTATGTGGCAACCGCAGAAGTAATCTCTTTATTGAAATTGGAGCCAGTAATGACTGATGTATGTCCAGATACATTTGGCATTACCGCAGATCTTTTGGAAAAAGTAATCACTCCTAAAACTAAAGCCATTGTTCCAGTTCATTTGTATGGCCAATGTGTTGATATGGAGAATATCCTAAAAGTGGCTAAGAAGCATAATCTTTATGTTGTAGAAGATACTGCGCAGGCGATAGGAGCCAGTTATACTTTTTCAAATGGAGAAGTAAAAATGGCTGGAACCATGGGCCATATTGGAACAACTTCTTTTTTCCCTTCAAAGAATTTGGGATGTTACGGTGATGGGGGTGCGATGTATACTAATGATCCTGAGCTAGCCAAAAAGCTACGCATGATTGCTAATCATGGACAGGAAAAGAAATATTACCACAAAGTTGTTGGGTGTAACTCTAGATTAGACACCTTGCAGGCGGCAATTTTAGATGTAAAGCTCAACTATTTAAAAGCTTATTCTGAAGCTAGGCAACAAGTGGCTGAAGCTTATGATGCCGCATTACAAAAACTAGATTGGCTTGATATCCCTAGTAGAAATGAGAAGTCGACACATGTTTTTCATCAATACACCATTAAATTAATAAATAGCGAAGATCGTGATCTATTAAAAGGATTCTTACAAAAAAGAGGGATACCTAGTATGATTTATTATCCAGTTTCCTTACATCTTCAAGAGGCTTTCAAGACAGACGAATTTGGCGTTGGGGACTTTCCTATTTCTGAAGATTTATGTTCAAGGGTATTATCATTACCTATCCACACAGAAATGGAGAGTAAGGATTTATCTTTTATTATTAATGCTATAAAATCTTTTAAATCTTAAAGATGAGCTATTTTAAACACGAAACGGCGATAGTAGATGAGGGCTGTACTATAGGAAATGATACGAAAATATGGCATTTTTCTCATATCATGCCAAACTGTATAATTGGGGATGGTTGTAATATTGGACAAAATGTCGTTGTATCTCCAGAAGTGGTTTTGGGTAAGAATGTAAAAGTGCAAAATAATGTCTCTATATATACAGGTGTAACTTGTGAAGATGATGTTTTTCTAGGTCCATCCATGGTTTTTACCAATGTAATTAATCCTAGAAGTGCTATTAACAGAAAAGATCAATATACTAAAACGAAAGTTGGTAGGGGAGCTAGCATCGGCGCCAATGCAACAATAGTATGTGGGAATGATATAGGTGAATATGCGTTTATAGGAGCGGGTGCAGTAGTTACTAAGTATGTGCCAGCTTATGCCTTAGTGGTAGGCAATCCTGCTAAACAAATTGGATGGGTTGGAGAGTATGGACATAAACTCAATTTTGATTCAGATGGAATTGCAGTATGTTTCGAGAGTCAAGTCAAGTACAAATTAGTTAATAACTTGGTAAAAAAATTAGATACTTAAAGATTGAGTGAATATTCAAAGTATTACGTTAATGAAATACATATCTTGAACCAGTCGTTATGACTTACTCTAGCATGACGCAATATCTAAATAAGACGCTAAAAATATAGTCTCTTAAAATAAATGTCATGAATAACGAACAAAAAGTTTACGAATTGGATGAAATTTGGAAGGACGACTGGTTTTCTGAAGAAGACTCAATGAGAATCCGAAAATTGAGTGAAATTGTTTTATCCAAAAATATAAATTCTATTGTTGACATTGGTTGTGGAAATGGTTTGTTTCTAAACTTTTTACACGATAATCACGTTAATAATTTTACAAGACTTTGTGGTGTTGAGCGTAGCGAATCCGCGATAAAGCATGTAAAGACAGAAAAATATATTGCAGGTATCGATAATATTCCACTCTCCGCTAGAGAGTTTGATTTCGTGTCTTGTCAGGAAGTAATTGAACATTTACCAAATGCAATCTATGAGGATTCTATTCGAGAATTAGGGAGAATTTCCAATAAATATATAATGATTTCGGTTCCTTTTAATGAGAATCTTCTCAAAAGTCTTGTTCACTGTCCTTCTTGTAAAACTAAATTTAACCCTGAGTATCACATGAGAAGCTTTACTTCAAAGGAGTTATATCTTTTAGAAGACTTGCTAGGAGCGAAGATGATTGATACAGGGTATATTAGTGTGAAAAGTTTTATGTTCATAGAGTTAATTGCGAAAATGGTTAATGGAAAATCTGTATTTCCGAAATATACGATCTGCCCAATGTGTAGTTACAATAATAATGATCAGCTAAACAAATCGGGAACTAAAGTAGGTGAGAATCCAATTAAAGCTAAAATCAAAAGTATGTGGCCTAAGACAGATCGCAAAAGATGGATATACGGTATATTCGAAAAGCAAATAGGTTAGGACCTATCATTAATCAAAAAAAGATATATTAATCAACTAATACATGGACAATACACGTAAGATCCGTTTCGCAGTTGTTGGCTGTGGTCATATAGGTAAGCGTCACGCAGAAATGATTATTCGTAATCCTGAAAGTGAGCTTGTCGCATTAATAGATATTAAGCAACGTGCAGAGCTTGGAATTGAAGCGTACGATGTTCCCTTGTTTAATTCTCTAAGTGAATTTTTTAACTCAAATTTAGAAGTAGATGTTCTAAACATTGCTTCTCCAAATGGATTTCATGCAGAACAAACCCTGCAATGTTTAGAACAAAAGAAACACGTTGTAGTAGAGAAGCCAATGGCATTAACTAAAAATGACTCGGAGAAAGTTATTTTTAAGGCTTTACATGTTCACAGACATCTATTTGCTGTAATGCAAAATAGATACTCTCCACCTTCAATGTGGATTAAAGAGCTCATCGAGTCTGGAAAACTAGGGGAAATCTATATGGTTCAGCTGAATTGTTATTGGAATAGAGATGAGAGGTACTATCAACCCGAAAGTTGGCATGGTAAAAAAGAGCTTGATGGAGGGACATTATTTACGCAATTTTCTCACTTTATAGATATCATGTATTGGCTTTTCGGAGATATCGAAAATATAAAAGCTAAATTCAATGATTTTAACCACACAAATTTAACTGATTTTGAAGACTCGGGCTTTGTGAGTTTTGATTTTGTAAATGGAGGAATGGGTTGCTTGAATTATTCGACTTCTATTTGGAATCAAAATCTTGAAAGTTCAATGACTATCGTTGCTGAAAACGGATCTATAAAAATTGGGGGACAATATATGAACGAAGTTGAATATTGTCATGTTAAAGATTATGAAATGCCTCTTTTGGCCCCTACAAATCCAGGAAATGATTACGGTGCTTATAAAGGATCTGCAGCAAATCATCATTATGTAATCGAAAATGTTGTGGATGTATTGAAAGGAAGGGCATCGATTACCACGAATGCATTGGAAGGCTTAAAAGTGGTAGATATTATAGAGCGAATCTATAATTTGAAAAAATAGGATGAAAAAAATATTAGCAATCATAGGAGCAAGACCGCAATTTATTAAACATTTTCCTTTTGAAAGGGCCTGTAGGGGTAAATTAGACCTTATAACGATACATACTGGTCAGCATTATGACGAAAATATGAGCAGTATATTTTTTGATCAGTTTGGAATGCAAAAACCTAAATATACTTTCAATCATGGAGGTGGTAGTCATGGAGAGCAGACTGGGAAAATGATGGTTGATATTGAAGAGATAATGCTCAGTGAGCAGCCAGATGGTATTGTAGTATATGGTGATACTAATTCTACGTTAGCGGGAGCGTTGGTAGCTGCTAAACTGCATATTCCAGTATATCATATTGAAGCGGGTCTAAGAAGTTTTAATAAAGCTATGCCTGAAGAGGTAAACCGAATATTAACCGATCACGTTTCTTCTAGGTTGTTTGTTACTTCTGAAATATCAATAAGTAATCTGAAAAGAGAAGGAATAAAAGAAGGCGTTTTTTTAGTAGGCGATATCATGAAAGATGTTGTTAATACAGTCATTCAAGATAAACATATTGCTGACAGACGATTTAACTTCCCTTATTTCTATGCAACTATACACAGACCTTATAACACAGATGACCCGAAAAGGCTTGATATTATATTTGAGAGGTTAGAAAATTTAAGCAAAAAGGTTGTCATAGCTTTACACCCTAGAACTAAGAAGCTATGCTACGATTATGATATAAAAATTGATAAATATATAAACCTAATTTTTATAGAACCGCAAAGTTATTTCGAAAATCTTAGCTTATTAAGTTATTCTGATGGGTTAATAACTGACAGCGGAGGAATGCAGAAAGAAGCATATTGGTTGCAGAGGAGGTGCGTTACCATACGAACTGAAACAGAGTGGGTAGAAACAGTAGAATTGGGAGGTAATACCCTTTTATTTACTGATTTGTCTGGGTTAGATGACGAATTAATTAAAATACCTGAGGATTGGGATAAAAATCTTTATGGAGATGGAAATGCAGCAGTAAAGATTGTTGATCAAATCCTGAGCTGTTAAAAATGATCAGGAACGTTATTAACAAATATAAAGAATCAGAATTTTTAAAAAATGTTACTCTTGTAATGACTGGGACAGCAATTTCCCAAGTTATTGCGATCGCGTTAACACCTATTTTAACTAGAAATTATTCTCCAGAAGATTTTGGTTACTACACTACATTTATAGCTGTATATACCATTTTATGTTCGTTCGCAACTGGGAAATATGAAAGGGTGATTTTTTTGTGTAAGAGTGAGAATGATATCGTCATAGTATCTAGTCTTGGTGTTACCATAAGTTTACTCTTTTCTGTTTTTTTTTCTATAATAGTCTATATTACATCATTATTTTTCGATCCTAGCTTATGGGGAATATCTCCGCTTTTATTAAGTTGGCTGTACTCGATACCATTCTTAATAGTAATTAACTCTATAAATCTTATTTTTCTAACTTATCTCGGTTATAAAAAGAATTTTAAAGAGGTATCTAAATCTAGAGTAATAAAAACTCTTGTTTCTATATCTGTATCTTTAATCTGTATTTTTTTTCTTAAAAATATGGGGGGACTTGTATTAGGAGAATTACTAGGTTTATTGATATCAACAGCGTATTTGGCCCCCAAGCTAAAATTTATGATCCAATTCAATAGAAAAATTACTGCTCAGTTTTTTTCGTTTGCATCTAAATATAAAAACTTCCCATTATACAATATACCAGGGGACCTAATGGCCAACGCGTCTTCCCAAATACCAGTATTTTTTCTTACGCCATTTTATGGTGTTCAAGTAACAGGACAATATTCATTAATGAGAAGAGTACTTGATGCGCCAATTAATCTTGTTTCATCTTCAATACTGGAAGTTTTTAGACAAAAAGCATCAGAGCAGTACTTAACTTTTGGTAATTGTAGAAACTTATTTGTGAGAACTGCCAAAAATTTGGCCGTGTTATCAATATTGCCTTTTTCTATATTGATGATTTTCGGATCGGATATATTTGCATTTGCTTTTGGTGAAGAGTGGCATACTGCAGGCGAATTTGCAGGTATTCTTGCTCTTTATTATTTTTTTAGATTTGTTGTGAGTCCATTAAGTTATATATTTTATATCGCAGAGAAACAAAAAGCAGATTTTTTGATGCAGCTTTACACGTTTGCTTCTTCTCTTACAATATTTTATTTACCAAAGTTTTATGCCAACTCAATCTCTATTTCCGAAACTCTTTGGCTTTATTGTTTCAACTTTATAATAATTTATATTACATATTTTCTATTATCCTATAAGTATTCTATCAAATGATTGGAGTTTTAAAAAAGGGGATATGGAGTCTCTTAGGATTAATGCCATTCACTAGATTTTTTTTTGAAACTAGAGATACTCAGACGCCAATCCGTTTCGGAATGTGGTTCATTCAAAAAATAGTCGGTTATAATAAGGATGCATATTGGCCAATGCATTTTACTAGCATTGTTAGCGGCGCAAAAAATATTTATGCTGGAATAGACACATCGCCCGGTTATTCTCCTGGATGTTATATTCAAGGAGGAGGTAAAGTCTACATTGGAGATTATACGCAAATTGCTCCCAATGTTGGAATTATAAGTGCTAATCACGATTTACATGATAGCAGGAAAAAGATACAAAAAACAGTGGTTATAGGTAAATACTGTTGGATTGGTATGAATGCAGTAATTTTACCAGGAGTAATTTTAGGGGACTTTACTATAGTCGCCGCAGGTGCAATAGTCTCCAAGTCTTTTGAAGAAGGTTATTGCGTAATAGGAGGAAATCCAGCTAAGAAAATTAAAGATTTGGAGAGGGAAAAATGTAATCCATTTGTAAATGAATATGAATATAATGGATATCTCTCTGCAAATAAATTTCAAGCTTTCCGAGAAAAACATCTTAATGTTTAAAGTATGATTCTAATATATGACTACGGTGTAGGTAATTTGACTTCAATAGCCAATATGTTAAAAAAGGCTGGAGCCAAAAGTAAAATATCCAATGAGGAAGAAGATGTTTTATCTGCAGATAAGATTATATTGCCGGGAGTTGGTTCTTTTGAATATGGAATTAATAAGTTAAGAGAGCTTAGTTCCTTCGCCATATTAGAACGGGAGGTGATACAGCACAAGAAACCTATACTGGGAGTTTGCTTGGGTGCGCAGTTACTCTTTAATTCAAGTGAAGAAGGAAATAATCCAAAAGGATTAGGCTGGATAGATGGAGAAATAAAAAAGTTTGACGAAACTCACTTTAAAAACGGTGAGAAGGTGCCTCATATGGGTTGGAATTGGGTGAGGCAAAAAAAAGAATCAAAACTTTTAGAAGGATTAGATGATGCCAGATTTTATTTTGTGCACAGTTATCACATGAAGCCATTCAATTCGGAAGATATTCTTTTACGAACTGAATATGGATATCCTTTCATTTCAGCTGTAGAAAAGGAAAACGTGATAGGTGTACAATTCCACCCTGAGAAGAGTCATAAATTTGGGTTGAAATTATATCAAAATTTTGTGAAAAATTATTGAGTTTATGAAGAGAATTATTCCTGTGCTTTTAATACAAGATGGTGGTCTAGTAAAATCAATTAAATTCAAAAATCACAAATATGTCGGCGACCCAATCAATGCAGTAAAGATTTTTAATGAAAAAGAGGTTGATGAAATTGTAATTTTGGATATTAGTGCTACTCGAGAAAAGAGAAGTCCAGATTTAAATATGATCAAAGAAATTGCCGGCGAAGCCTTTATGCCTTTAGCATATGGAGGAGGTATTACCAGCATAGAACAGGTTAAAGATATTCTATATCAGGGCGTAGAAAAAGTGATTTTTAATAAAAGCGCCTTTACTAATGAGGCTTTGATTAAAGAAACAGCTAAAAGATTTGGTAGCTCTAGTATTGTGGTTTCAATAGATGTGAAGAGTAATTGGATTGGCAAACAATATGTTTATACTGATGGTGGGAAAAATAATACAGGATTAGATGTATTACAATATGCTCAAAAAATGGAAAAATTGGGTGCAGGGGAAATCTTTCTTAATTCAGTAGATAGAGATGGTACATATAAAGGATTTGACCTTGAGCTTATCAAAAAGATTAGCAATATAGTAAACATCCCAGTTGTTGCATGTGGAGGTGCAAAAGATGAAGATGACCTAATATCTGCAATACATGAAGGGAAAGCATCAGCTGCTGCTGCGGGTAGTTTATTTGTATATCAAGGAGTACATCGGGCAGTACTGATTAATTATCCCAACTGGAACAAAATTCAAGAAAAAATTAATTCAAAAAATGGATAATAAAAATATACAGATTTGTAAACGTTGCGTAATGGATTCGACTGATCCGGTTATCGTTTTCGATAATGAAGGTCATTGTAATTACTGCAATAGTTACTTGTCGCAAGATTTTTTGTATAACGACGAGAAAGAAGCTCAATTACAAAGAGTAATAGAAGAAATAAAACAAGCTGGGCGAGGAAAGAAATATGATTGTATTATTGGAGTTAGTGGAGGTGTAGATAGCACTTATGTTGCTTACGAGGTTAAAAGAAGAGGCTTAAGACCTTTAGCAGTTCACTTGGATAACGGTTGGAACTCTGAATTAGCGGTTTCTAATATTCAAAAATCTTTGGAAAAATTAGATATTGATCTTTTTACTTATGTGATTGATTGGAAAGAATTTAAAGATTTACAACATTCTTTTTTAAAGGCTTCTATTCCTGGTATGGAAATACCTACCGATCATGGGATCATTTCCATCCTAAATAAGATGGCCATCAAAAATAATATCAAATATATTATCAATGGATCTAATGGCTCTTCAGAATTTATCATGTCGCCGAGGTGGTCTGAAGGAGAAGCGCAACGAGACTGGTTACTGGTTAAAAACGTGCATAAGCAATTTGGCAAAGTAAAACTTAAAACCTTTCCTCATACTTCAATTTTTGATAATTTCAAAAATAAACTAGTTCATAAGCTTTCGGTTATAAACATCCTTAATTATGTAGATTACAGTAAGGAAAAGGGGAAAAAATTAATTGAGGACGAACTTGGGTGGATATACTACGGAGGTAAACATTACGAATCAATCTATACAAGGTTTACGCAAGCTTATATACAGCCGAGAAAATTTAATATTGATAAGCGTAAAGCGCATCACTCTAATTTGATTTGTGCTGGAGAGATGACCAGAGAAGAAGCATTACTTGACCTCAAGGAAGATGCGTACCCAAATTTAGAGATGAGAGAGGATGACAGATTGTATTTTATGAAGAAAATAGGAATGTCAGAGGAAGAGTTCGAAGCAATGATGAATGCGGAGGTGAAGAGTTATTTAGACTATAAAGGATATTATAACAGCGGGTTCTATAAAAAGTTATATGATTTTGCCTTCGAAATTCATAATAAGTTAAAAAAATTAAATTATTACGGAACTAGGGCCGACTAAGATGGAAATTTTAATCTTAACTTCTATTTGGACAGGGGCTAGGCCCTTTTTTTACGAAGGAAAAGTGGTTTCTAAAGGAATGCCCGCTTTTAATAATGTTTTTTTAAGACTGCTTGAGGATAAAAGGGTTACAAAAATCCATTTTATGGTTTGGGATCCTTCTGGCGAATTAAAAAAGCCTGAGATTTATAAAGATAAATTGGTTTATTATCCAATAACATTTAAATGGAGCTTTTTAAGCGGATTTCAAATGGCCGTAAAAAGCCTATTCAAAGGAATTAGTATTGTACGAAAAAATAAATCTATAAAACGCATTATAGGTTATGGAGGTTTAGCTGGTATTACCGCTATTATTGGACAGATTTTTCGCATTCCTGATTTCCGAAGGATATATGGAACTTTCTTGATCAGTGAAATAAATGAACCTAAATGGAAGCTCTTTGTTAGGCATCCTTTGGAATATCTTTCATTTGCAATGAAAGGCAAAGCTTTGTTAATTACCAATGACGGTACTAAAGGAGATGTGGTGTATAATAAGATCGGAAGTTCTAAACTACCCTTACATTTCCTATTAAATGGTATTGATAAAGATCTAGCTAATAACTGCAAAAAACCTGATTTTCCATTTCAAGAAAACTGCCTTTCTTATGTAGCTCGTCTGGATCCTTGGAAAAGACAGCATTTGTTTATAGAAGCATTAGCCTTATTAAAGAAAAATGGTCTGCAAATCCCTAAGGCATATATTATAGGGGCAGAGCCAGACCCTAGTTATGCTGCCTTTATTAGGAAAATTATATCAGATAATGATTTGGATGAAGATATTGAAATTATCAGCGGTATTCCAATACAAGAAGTTCATTATGTAATCAAGCATTCAATCATTACCTTTTCACTATACGATGTGTCAAATTTGGGGAATGTTTTTATAGAGGCATTACAACTTGGAACTCCTACCGTAGCCATAAATGATACTGGTTCGTTGGACTTGATAGACCGTGCTGCTTTTTTTGAATTGAAAGATGCAGAGGTCAAAACTGTAGCTGAGTCAATAAGAAAATTGTTAAACGATAAACAAAAAAGACAAGAACTGAGAGAAGGTGCATTAAATTTTGCTAATTCTACTTTCCTAAGTTGGGATGAAAGAGCTAAGATTGAAATTGACATGATATTAAACTGATAAATGAAGTTAAGCAAAGAAAAAATAGGGGATATAGTAATATATATTATTGTTTTGCTATGTTTTGCCTATCCTATTTCTGCAATAGCATCCGTAATTCTTTCTCTACCATCCACTCCGGTAAATATGACATATAGGGCAGTTTGCCTGTTGTTGTCTGTAATTGTCATTTCATATATGATGATCATTCGGGAAATAAGAATTAAAAAATCAATTCTTCCTTTACTAGCTTTTCTTTTTATCTACTTAATTCGTCTTATTGTTGACACTTACATTCGCTCAGTTTCCTATTATGATAAATTAATAGACATTTATGGCTACTATTTAGGTAGTATAGTAATACCCATATTGGCAATTGCTTTTGCTTTTAAATATAGCAATCAAAAAAAACTAGTAACGCTATCTCTTTTTACATTATTAATTTCCAATATATTACTCATTTACTTTTATATCCGTGAAAACGGATGGGGGATAACTCCAGAAATGCTAATGAATCGAGCTGAGATTACAACTGCCGATAGCGAAGGTTCGGTTGTTAATCCGATATCATTTAGCTTGTATGGGGGATATCTTTTTTTGCTCAGTTTAACGATATTATTTATAAAAAAGCCTGAGCTACCTAAAATTTTAAAGTATTTTTCATTCTTCGGGTTGCTATTAGGGTGTTTCAATATTATATTAGGCTCTTCAAGGGGGCCTCTCATTTTTTGTATTGTAGGTTTAATACTAATACTTGTTTTAGCTTTAAGTAGAATTAAACTTAACTTTTTAAATTATGCAAAAATATTTTTGATTAGTGTAGGCTTATTTTTTATTTTTTCTAAATTAACCGATAAAGTTGACATTGAATTTGCTGCTTTTGATAGATTAATTAGATTTTCAGAAGATGTAAAATCGGGTGAAAAGGAAGAAAGAAATTTATTGTTTGATGAAGCTTGGAATATGTTTACTAGTTCTCCTATGCTCGGAAAAAAATTTGCGTTAGATTCCACAGGTAGCTATCCACACAATATAATCTTAGAAATTTTAATGAGTTTGGGACTTTTTGGTTTATTTATTTATCTAATTATTATACTGAATACCTGTATTTCATTTCTAAATTTAAATAAAAATAGAACGCATGTTTTCCGAATTGTAGTTTTGCTGATTCTTTCGGTAGGTATATCATTAACATCTGGAAGTATTTACCAAAGTGTAGATAATTGGAATCTTATTGCTTTGACTTTAGCGGCTCATGCTAATCCTTATGAATGAAAATGACGCAATTTTATATATCTAACTTCTGTTATCATATTTTTAAAATAAAATAAATGAAAATATGTTTAATTACTAACTATGCCTCTCATTATCATTTAGCTAAATGGCAGTTAATGGCTGAAAATTTTGATATTGATTTTGTTTTTGATAGCGATGTTTCTAAAGCAAAAGGGATTAAGTCTATGGATTTGAGCCAGATTAAAGAAAGGGTAGTCAATGTTTCTAATTTTTATTTTGGCGATCACATGATTTGGCAAAGCGGCGTAATCAAGCTAGCATTTAAAGCGAATTATGATAAATTTATCGTAATAGATGAAAAAACCTGTTTCTCATCATGGATATTAGCTGCAATCATCTTTTTTAAAAAAAATAAGAAGTTTTACTGGGGAGACGGACACGGTTGGTATGGAAGAGAAGGGTTTTTTAAAAGAATAATTAAAAAAACAGCTTTCCTTGTAAGTAATGGAGAATTTGTTTATGGTAATTTTTCAAAAAAAATTATGATTAATAATGGACTCAGAGCTGATAAAATATGGGTGGTTCATAATTCACTAAACTATTCAGAACAATTACAATTTAGGCATAATATCACCAATCTTTATAAAGATCATTTCGGAAATGAAAATCCTGTCCTTGTTTTTATTGGGAGGTTAATAAAAGATAAGAAATTAGGATTGATATTATCTGCAATGGAAAGTTTAAGAGCTAAAGGGTTTGAGTGTAATTGCGTATTGATCGGTGATGGTGAAATGAAAAACGAACTAATCCAAGAAACTTTGCACAAGAAATTGGAAAAAAACGTATGGTTTTACGGAGCTTGCTATTCAGAAAAAGAGATCTCGGAACTGCTTACCAATGCCGATCTATGTGTGTCTCCGGGTAGTATCGGTCTTACGGCCATACATTCAATGGCTTATGGAACTCCGGTAATTACACATAATAACTTTCCATACCAAGGACCTGAGTTTGAGGCAGTAATTCCAGATATTACTGGAAACTTCTTTGAAGAGGACAATGTTTCATCCTTATCAAATGTAATTTTTGATTGGTTTAGCTCATTTAAAAATAGGGAAGAAATTAGAAATAATTGTTATCTAGAAATTGATAATGGTTGGACACCTGAGTTTAAAGTAAATATTTTCAAAAAAGTATTGATTAACACAAATTGAGCAGTATTTTTTCAGGTGTATTATGACAAAAATTGTTAGGAGTTTCAATTTTATTGACCTAAGGTACTTATCCATCTAAAATTAATTAATCCCATGAGTATAATAATACAGAGTCTTCGTAAGATATATAGAACGTTAAAAAGAATATACCTTAAAGTTTTTATATCCTATAAAGAATTTTCTATAGAGAGAAAAATTGATAAAAAATGGTTTGGAAACGATTATGGGGGGTTTTACTTACACCCTAATTTGTTGAATTCTAATTCTGTAGTATATTCTGTAGGTATTGGGGAAGATATTTCATTTGATAGAGCTGTTTTTGAAGAGCTAGATTGTAATGTTCATATGTTCGATCCAACACCTAAATCGATAGAATGGGTGGAAAATCAAAATTTGCCTAAAAAAATGGTCTTTCATCCATTTGGTCTTGATGCTGAATCAGGCACTGTAGAGTTTTATTTGCCCGTTAACCCAGATCATGTTTCCGGAAGCCTGATGCGTTTAAATCATAATGTAGATGATAAAAGGGCTATTCCGGTTGAAATGAAATCGTTGAAAGATACTGCGCTTGGTTTGGGTACTAGAAAAATAGATGTGTTGAAGATTGATATTGAAGGAGCTGAGTATGTGGTTCTGCAGAGTGTTTTAGAAAGTAAACTAGATATTGATCAAGTTTTGATTGAGTTTCATAGTCGTTTTTTTAATGATGGAAGGCAGAAAACAGTTGATGCAATCCATTTGCTTAAGCAACATGGATATCAGATTTTTGCAGTTTCAGATTCCTATGAAGAAGTTTCTTTTATACATAATCGATTGTTTCAATAGTTTAGTGATAAAGAAATTGAAAGAGATTTTTAGTACAATTTCAATTGACCTGATATTCTTAAATACAATAAACTAAGTTAATGAATACACTCATTATAGCTCCCTTTCCTCCTCCTTTTAATGGTAATACCTTGCCAGTTTTAAAGATTTATGACACTTTAATTAAAGAGGGTAACGAAGTACAGAAAATAGATCTTAATAAAAAGGAATTGAGCTCGGGAAAACTATCTATTGTTAGGGTTTCACAAATATTTAAAGTATTTATACAGGCTTTTAAGCTTCGTAAGAATGCTGATGTAATTTATTTTTCGATAACAGAGTCTTTTTTAGGGAATGTTAAAGATTTAATCATCTACCTCATTTTATATCATAATAGAAATAGAATTTTTATTCATATGCTCGGAGGAGCTGGAATGAAAGAAATTCTTGCTAAAAGAAATAGCTTAATCACTAAGCTAAATAAGTTTTTCATTTCTAGACTTGGTGGTGTAATTGTTGAGGGAGATACACAGAAGCGCTTTTTTGCGAAAGTCATAGATCCAGATAAAATCCATGTAATTAATAATTTTGCTGAAGATTTTCTGTTTATCGACAATGCTTCATTAGAGAATAAATTTAACGATATCAAGCCTTTGAAAGTATTGTATTTAAGTAATTTTCTCTATGGTAAAGGTTACGAAGAGTTGCTTAAGGCCTACATGTATATGCCAGACTCATTACAAGACAAAGTAGAAATTGATTTTGCTGGGTCTTTCGATGAAAAAAATAAAGAAGAAGAGTTTCTGAAAACAATAGAAGGCTATAAAAATATTAGGTTTCATGGTCGAGTAAGCGGAGAACAAAAAAAAGCCTTATATCATAATGCACATGTCTTCTGTATGCCAACCTATTATCCGTTCGAGGGGCAGCCATTTTGCATTTTAGAAGCATACGCTTCAGGTTGTGTAGTAGTTGTTACTAATCATAGTGGAATCTTTGATGTCTTCCAGCCAATGGAAAATGGATTTGAAGTTCAAAAGCAATCGATAAGTTCGGTTGAAAAAGTTTTAACTAAAATATCAGAGACAGAAAAGAGTGAATTATTAAATATAGCAAAGCACAATAAGGAGGTGGCGCTAGAAAAACACACCTTAGATGCTTATATAAGTAAGGTGCATGCTGTTTTAAACATGTAATGAGTATAATGAAATTATGTTACCCTTTTAGAAAGATGCCCTACGTAGTTTTGTGTGGGATAAATAAACTAATATGTTAAGTCGAATCAACTTTTTGTTATGAGTTGAGAGTTAAATTTTACGTTTTGTAATAATGGAAATTAGAAATTATCAGATCTGCACCAAAACAATTATGGATACTTCAGATCCAAATATTGTTTTCAATGGCAACGGAGAGAGTGATTATTATTTGAATTATAAGAATCAAATAGAGCCTAACTGGCATACCGACCATCGAGGTATGGATGAATTGATGAAGATTGCAGATCAGATCAAAAAATCTAATCGTAATAAAGACTTTGACTGCATTATTGGTTTAAGTGGAGGTTTGGACAGTTCTTATGCAGCATATGTTGCTAAAGAAGTAATGGGTATACGACCGCTTATATTTCATGTTGATGCTGGATGGAATACAGATAAAGCGGTGGGAAATATCGAGAAATTAGTGAACGGTTTAGATCTAGATCTTTATACTGAGGTTATAAATTGGGAAGAAATGAAGGATCTACAAAGAGCTTTTCTAAAAGCTCAAGTTCCTGATCAGGATATGCCACAAGACACAGCTTTTTTTTCTGGATTATATAAGTTTGCCAAAAAACATAAAATTAAATATGTTTTAACAGGAGCGAATTTCTCTACTGAGTGTTGTAGAGAACCCGAAGATTGGGGCGCTTATCCAGGTATTGATAAGAAACTCATCTTAGATATTCATAAGAAATTTGGATCTAGGTCCCTAAAAACGTTTCCTTTAGTAGATATTATGAATTATAAACTCTACTATAAATACATATTAGGTATGAAGATTGTTAAGCCGCTTAATCATCTACCTTATATTAAAAATGAAGTAGAGCAATTACTGTTTGATAAGTTTGGTTGGGAAAAATTTCAGCATAAGCATCATGAGTCTAGGTTTACTAGGTTCTACGAAGATTATTGGTTGCCAAGAAAGTTCGGTTATCAGAAAAGGAGAGCTCACTTTTCGTCACTAGTATTAACAGGGCAGATGACTAGAGAACAAGCTTTAGATAGGGTGTCGCGTCCTGAACTCTCAGAAGATTTTTTAAATAAGGAGTTTGAGTATGTAGCTCATAAATTAGATTTTACTGTCAATGAACTTCAAGAGCTTTTTAATGGAAATAATAAAACTTTCCACGATTATAAAAATAAGAGAAACTTGATAGGGATTGGTGCAAAAGCTATGAAAGTACTTGGATTAGAAAAAAGACTGTTTAGATGATTACAATAATTGATTATGGAGTTGGTAATATATACGCCTTTCAAAACGTATACAAACGTCTTAACGTACCAACTAAAATTGCTAAAAATGAACGCGATCTAGAGGGAGCCGAAAAATTAATTCTACCTGGGGTTGGCTCATTTGATTATGCCATGACGCAATTAAACAAATCGGGCATGAGAGAAAAACTGGACGATTTGGTAATTGTTCATAAAAAACCAGTTATCGGTATTTGTGTTGGTATGCAAATGATGGCCAATGGTAGTGATGAGGGTAACTTGGAGGGATTAAAATGGATTGATGCCGATGTGAAAAAGTTTGATGAAACTACAATAAAATACGTCACTAAGCTGCCTCACATGGGATGGAATGATGTAACGCCAATACCTAATCACCCCTTGTTTAGAGGTTTAGAAACTGATGCGATTTTTTATTTTCTGCACAGTTTCTATTTTTCTTGTAAAAATCAAGAGGATAGCATCGCTAAATCTGAATATGGTGTAACTTTTACAAGCTCGGTAAATCGTGAAAATATTTACGGGATACAATTTCATCCAGAAAAGAGCCATCATTATGGCGAAATGCTTTTACATAATTTTGAAAAAATTTAATGCTTCGACCTAGAATAATTCCTAGTCTTTTGGTTCATGATAATGGGCTGGTTAAGACCGTAAATTTTAAAAATGCTAAATATGTAGGTGATCCTATTAATGCTGTTAAAATTTTTAATGAAAAAGAAGTCGATGAACTAGCGGTGTTTGATATCGATGCAACAGTATTAAATAAGGAGCCAGACTATGTCTTGATAGAAAAATTAGCTAACCAATCTAGAATGCCCTTATGTTATGGTGGCGGCGTTAAGACCGTAGAACAAGCCCAAAGGATCTTTGGATTGGGTATAGAAAAAATTGCGTTAAGTAGTGCTGTATTGCAGAAACCGGAACTTATTGAGGAAATTGCAACAAGAGTCGGAAACCAGAGTGTAATAGTTGTTTTAGATGTTAAAAAGAAATTGTTAGGTGGATATGAAGTTTATACCCATAACGGGAAAAAAGGCACAGGTATCAATCCATTTAAGTTCATAGAGCAGGCAGAAAAACTTGGCGCAGGTGAGATTATTATTAATTCGATAGATCAAGATGGCGTTATGAAAGGCTACGACATGCAGTTAATTGATAAAGTTAGAGAGAAGATCTCACTACCAATGACGGTATTGGGCGGAGCAGGAAGTTTAGAGGATATTGGTAAGGTAATAAATAAGCATGGCGTAATTGGTGTAGCTGCTGGAAGTCTTTTTGTGTTTAAAGGTATTTATAAAGCAGTGTTAATCAATTACCCTAAACGAAGTGAAAAAGATGAACTTATATATAAAAATCATCAAGGTTAGATATACTATATTATGCTAATTCAAAACAAGACACTACTTATCACAGGCGGCACTGGGTCTTTTGGTTCTGCCGTATTAAATCGCTTTCTTAACACTGATCATTTTAGTGAAATTCGCATATTTTCTCGAGATGAGAAAAAACAAGATGATATGCGTAACCAGCTTAAAAATGATAAATTAAAATTCTATATAGGCGATGTGAGAGATTATAGCAGCATAGAACGGGCGATGAAAGGAGTTGACTATGTTTTTCATGCAGCGGCATTAAAGCAAGTTCCGTCTTGTGAGTTTTTCCCTTTAGAAGCAACTAAAACAAATGTTTTTGGTACTCAAAATGTAATTGATGCTGCGGTAGCCAATAATGTAAATAAGGTCATTTGCTTAAGTACAGATAAAGCTGCTTATCCAATTAATGCGATGGGAATTTCAAAGGCGCTAATGGAAAAAGTGGCTATAGCTGCATCTAGAAGTTCATCGAATACTACCGTTTGTTTAACTAGATATGGTAATGTAATGGCTTCAAGAGGATCGGTTATTCCTTTGTTCTTGAAACAAATTCAAAATGGGCAAGCATTAACTATTACGGATCCCAATATGACTAGGTTTTTAATGTCATTGGAAGATGCGGTAGATTTGGTGTTATTTGCTTTTGAGCATGCTAACCCAGGTGATTTATTTGTGAACAAAGCTCCTGCTGGGACGATTAGAGATTTAGCTCAGGCATTAAAAGAGTTATGTAAGGCTGACAATGAAATTAAAATTATCGGTACCCGACATGGTGAAAAGTTATATGAAACCTTGTGTACTCGAGAGGAGATGTTGAAAGCAGAAGATATGGGAGAATTTTATCGTATTCCAGCAGATAATAGAGATTTAAATTACGCACAATACTTTTCAGAAGGCGAGGAAAAAATTTCAGTTATTGAAGATTATCATTCACATAATACCGAACAACAAGGGGTGGAAGGAATGAAAAGACTACTAGCTGAGCTACCTCTAATCAAAAGAGAGGTGTTTGGAGATATGGAAGTAAGTCAATACGCTGGATAGATGGAAGAACCCAGTATTATTAAGGGCGGAATACATGTTGATGAAAGAGGAACTTTAAGTTTCTTCAATGATTTTGATATGCAGCATATCAAGCGGTTTTACATTATTGAGCATAATTCTGAAGACACTAGAAGGGGCTGGAGAGCACATAAATTAGAAAAAAGATGGTTTGTAGTTGCAGAAGGTGAATTCGTAATCGTTACTGTAGAGCTAACTGATTGGAAAAGCCCAGACGCATTCGCTAAACAGCAATCTTTCTCCCTAAAATATGCTGAGGGTGAAATCCTCGCTATCCCTCCAGGTTATGCATTTTGTTTACGTGCTGTAGTACCTAATTCAAAAATATTAGTATTTGCTGATGGCAGGATAGAAGATGCAGCGAAAGATGATTATCTTTTTCCCTTGGATTATTTTATCGAAAATATATAATGAAAATTAAAATAGGAATAACGGGTCAAGAAGGCTTCGTTGGACAACATTTCTACAACACGCTAGGACTTTTTCCAAATGAATTCGAACGTATTCCATATCATATCGATTTTTTTAATGATGAATCTAAACTTCGAGAGTTTGTAGACCAATGTGATGTAATTATTCACCTTGCAGCTATGAATAGGCATAATGATGCCCAAGTTTTATACGATACAAATGTCGGCTTAGTTAAAAAATTAATAGATGCCCTAAAGAACTCTACTTCTGGAAAACATATACTATTTTCTTCATCTTCCCAGGAAGAGCGAGATAATTTATATGGTAAGAGTAAAAAGGAGGGACGAGAGCTATTGGCTCAATGGGCTGAAGATCATAATGGTATTTTTACTGGATTAGTAATTCCTAACGTATTTGGACCATTTGGGCATCCGTATTACAACTCATTTATTGCTACTTTCTCGCATCAGTTAACGCATAACGAGCAACCAAAGATAGAGGTAGATGGAAGTGTAAATCTGATCTACGTAGGTGAGTTAGTTCAATTTATCATTGACCAGATCCGTGCAAAAAACAATAATGCGGTTGTAGTTGTCCCCCACACTTCAGCAAATAAAGTTTCCGAGATACTCAGCTTATTGCAAGATTATAAAACCCAATATTTCGAAAAAGGTAGTATCCCTAAGCTTAAAAGTAAGTTTGAGTTAAATCTGTTTAACACTTTCCGTAGCTACATAGATATTGAAAGTCATAATCCTGTGAAATTAGTGCAGCATACTGATGAAAGGGGAGCATTTGTTGAGATCATCAGATTGGGCATAGGTGGGCAAATCTCTTTCTCTACAACCATTCCTGGCATAACTAGAGGTAATCACTATCACACTAGAAAAATCGAGCGCTTTGCTGTTATCAAAGGAAAAGCATTGATACAGCTAAGAAAGATAGGAACAAATGAAGTGTTAGATTTCTATCTAGATGGAGATGAACCAGCTTATGTAGATATGCCGATTTGGTATACACATAATATAAAAAATATAGGTTCGGAGGATCTTTATACCAATTTTTGGATCAACGAGTTTTATGATCCCACTGATGCCGATACCTATTTTGAAGAAGTTTAAAAGATTTATAAAAATATAGATTTGATGAAATCCAGATTAAAAGTAATGACGGTGGTGGGCACACGACCAGAAATCATAAGATTAGCGAGAGTGATGGCAGCATTGGACAACTCTGAAGCGATAGAGCATACCATTGTACATACTGGTCAGAATTATGATTATGAGTTGAATCAAATTTTTTTTGATGATCTAGGCATTCGTAAACCCGATTTCTTTTTAAATGCCGCTGGTACAACAGCCATCGAAACTGTGGGACAAATCTTAATTAAGATTGATCCACTATTAGAAGAACAAAAGCCCGACGCTTTTTTAGTACTAGGAGATACTAATAGTTGTCTGTGTGCCATTCCGGCTAAAAAAAGGCATATTCCAATTTTTCATATGGAAGCAGGAAATCGTTGTTTTGATCAACGTGTACCTGAAGAAACCAACAGGAAAATAGTTGATCATATTTCGGATATTAATTTAACCTATAGTGATATTGCGAGAGAATATTTGTTGAGAGAAGGTTTGCCAGCAGATAGGATTATTAAAACAGGATCTCCAATGTTTGAGGTACTGAACCATTATTTGCCTCAAATTGAAGCATCTAATGTCTTAGAAAAGTTAGGATTGGAAGAAGGCAAGTTTTTCGTAGTATCGTCTCACCGAGAAGAGAATATTAATTCGGAGAAAAATTTTAGAGGTTTGATGACATCATTGAATATCATAGCTGAAAAATATCAGTATCCTATCATTGTTTCAACGCACCCACGTACTAAGAACATGATCAATAAGATGCAGATTGAGATGCGCCCTGAAATTCAGTTTCTAAAACCTTTAGGCTTTCATGATTATAATGCATTGCAGAAAAGAGCATACGCAGTATTATCTGACTCAGGCACTATATCTGAAGAATCTTCGATCTTAAATTTTAGAGCTTTAAATATTCGTCAAGCACACGAAAGACCTGAAGCAATGGAAGAAGCGAGCGTAATGATGGTTGGTTTATCTCCAGAGCGAATTTTGCAGGGCTTAACACAGGTTTTGCAACAGAAAGTAGGATCAGATAGAAACTTTAGACCTGTTTCAGATTACTCAATGCCAAATGTATCTGATAAAATGGTGAGAATTATTATTTCTTATACAGACTACATTAATAGAACTGTTTGGTCAGAAGATATTTAAACGCTCATGAATATTATATTTTTGACATTAGCAGAGATTGATTCTATAGAAGAGCGTGGAATTTATCAAGATTTACTCAGGAAATTTCGTGATGAAGGTCACCAAGTCACCATTGTAACTCCTGTAGAAAGGAGAAGAGGAATTGCTACTAATTTCACTAATAAGCACGGCGTATCCATCCTTCAGGTCAAAACATTTAATATTCAAAAAACTAATATAGTAGAGAAAGGAATTGGAACGCTGGCTATAGAATATCAGTATCTTGCGGCGATAAAAAAATATACTTCTGATAGAAAATTTGATTTAGTTTTATATTCTACGCCCCCTATTACGTTCGCCAAGGTAATATCGCATATCAAGAAAAGAGACCATGCAAAATCTTACTTATTGTTAAAAGATATTTTTCCGCAAAATGCTGTGGATATGAATATGCTAAAAAAAGGAGGTTTTTTACATAAGCAATTTCTCAAGAAGGAAAAGAAACTCTACCAACTATCAGATACGATCGGCTGTATGTCTCCAGCAAACGTAGACTTTGTGTTGAAGCATAATCCTGAATTAGATAGTAATAAGGTGGAAGTAAATCCAAATACAATAGAACCGGTTATCTTCAATTATTCTAAAGAGCAGAAAAAAGAAATCCGTGAAAAATATAATATCCCTATAGCTAAAAAAGTCTTTGTTTATGGAGGGAATTTGGGAAAGCCACAAGGATTAGATTTTTTATTGGAGACTATTGAAGTAACAATGCAGGAAGAGATATTTTTTCTAATCGTAGGCGACGGTACAGAGTTTTCCAGAATTAGAGAATGGTTTGATAAAATAAAACCTAATAACGCAAAGCTTTTGCAACGTTTGCCAAAAAATGACTACGACCAATTATTGGCAGCATGTGATGTAGGATTGATTTTTTTAGATAAAAATTTCTTAATTCCAAACTTTCCCTCTCGTTTACTATCTTATTTGGAAATGAAAATGCCTGTAATTGCTTGTACAGATAACAATACAGATATTGGAGATATTATTGAGCAGGCAAATTGTGGTTATAAGGTTGTAGCAGGAAATCAGCATGATATGCAGCTAAAATTAAAAACTATACTTAACGATAATTTAGAGGTATTAGGAGCGTGTGCAGGCAAGCTGTTGTTAGACGAATATACGGTTAAAAAATCTTACGGTTTAATCATGGATAGAGTAAAAAATGTATAAAAAATTTGTAAAAAGATTAATAGATTTTGTCTGTGCATTTTTAGGTTTAGTTCTTTTAAGTCCAATTTTTATTTTAGTGACAATTGGCTTGTATTTCGCAAATAGTGGAAAGCCTTTTTTTCTCCAGCGAAGGCCAGGACTAAAAGGGAAGATTTTTAAGATCATCAAGTTTAAAACCATGAACGATAGAAGGGATTCAAACGGAGAACTACTTTCGGACGCAGATAGACTTACAAAAGTTGGCTTATTTGTGCGAAAGACTTCTCTAGATGAAATTCCTCAGTTAATTAATGTTATCATAGGAAATATGAGTTTGATTGGTCCTAGACCCCTACTTCCAGATTATTTGCCATTATATTCTGAAGAACAAGGTAGGAGACATCAGGTTAAGCCAGGAATTACCGGCTGGGCCCAAATAAATGGTAGGAATGCGATATCGTGGAAAGAAAAGTTTAAACTTGATGTTTGGTACGTAGATAATCTATCGCTAAAATTAGATGCCAGTATATTGCTACTGACCATAAGAAAAGTATTTGCAAGAGAAGGGATAGAGCAAAACGGTCATGCAACTATGGAAATTTTTAAAGGAGACAGTAATGAAGCATAATATATTAATTACATCAGCGGGGCAAAGGGTTTCTTTAGTACGTGCTTTTCAGAAAGAATTATCAATAATAAACGATTCATCAAAAGTTTATACTGCAGACTTCAACCCAGAAATGGCACCAGCTTGTCATGTATCTGATGGTTTTTTTAAAATTACTAAAGTAACTGATCCAGATTACATTTCAGAATTATTAAAGCTTTGTATTTCTTTAGATATTAAGCTAATTATTCCTACCATAGATACAGAGCTAATGGTATTAGCTAGTAACAGAAGTACTTTCTTGAAAAATGGTATTATTCCTATTGTATCCTCCTCAGATTTTGTCGAAAAATGTAGAGATAAAAGATTGATCAATATTTTTTTCAAGCAACATAACATTTCTATTCCTCATGTTTTTGAAAAGGATAGATTGTCGTTCCCGTTATTTATTAAGCCGTATGATGGTTCGTTGAGTAAAGATACCTTTCTCGTGGAAAAGCCTGAAGATTTAACTCCTTATCAACTGAGTAATCCAAAGCTTATGTTCATGGAATACGTTGATCCATCTATTTTTGAAGAATATACTGTTGATACTTATTATGATAAAAATGGTAAATTAAAATGTGCGGTGCCTCGAAAGAGGATTTTCGTTAGAGCAGGTGAAATTAATAAAGGGTTAACTAGAAAAAATGAAATAATCACTGTAATACTTGAGAATTTATCGTTTATAGATGGTGCTGTAGGCTGTCTAACTATGCAGTTCTTTTTTAACCCATTAACAAAGGTAATTTTAGGTATTGAGATTAATCCGAGATTTGGAGGGGGATATCCGTTAAGTTACTTAGCAGGAGCAAATTATCCTAAGTATTTGCTCGAAGAACATATTCTGGGAAACGAAATTGCGTATACTGATTCTTGGGAAGATAATTTGCTAATGCTTAGATATGACGACGAAATATTGGTGAGGAATTATGAGGCTTAAATATATTGTTTTCGATCTAGATGACACTTTAGTATCTGAATTAGATTATTTAAAGTCAGCTTACAAAGAGATAGCTAGAACTATAGATGAAACCTTATACCAAACCATTTATAAAGAAATGTTAGACTGGTATTTCGGGAAAGAAAACACGTTTGAACAGCTAAGCAGAAAATATGGGAATCTTGATCCTGAGCAATTGCTAATTTTGTACCGTAATCATTTTCCCTGTATAGCTCTTAAAACTGGAGCTGCCGAATTATTAGCATTTGTAAAGTCAAGTGGAAATAGATTAGGTTTAATAACCGATGGGAGATCAATTACCCAAAGAAATAAGCTAAAGGCTTTAAACATTGAACATCTTTTTGATAAGATTATAATTTCAGAGGAGTTTGGTTCTTCTAAGCCGGCAATGAGAAATTATGAAGTTTTTATAGAAGCAGGGGTAAATGACTATTTTTACATCGGAGATAATTTAAAAAAAGATTTTATTTCTCCGAATAAGTTAGGTTGGACTACAGTTTGTTTGGTAGACAGCGGAAGCAATATACATGACCAAGAATTGGATTACAACGACGATGCAAAACCGAATTTTTTTGTAAAGCAAATTTCGGAAATAAAGCAACTTGTCATAAATAATTAATTAATGAACAAAGATAAAATATGGCTTTCCTCCCCTCACATGGGTGGTGGTGAACAAAAATATGTACAAGAAGCTTTTGACACCAATTGGGTTGCGCCATTAGGACCTAATGTGACTGGCTTTGAACAAGATTTAAAAGAATATTTAAACGAAGATGTTCATGTTGCTGCGTTAAGTTCTGGGACAGCAGCACTTCACTTAGCCTTAATTTTATTAGGGGTAGGTCAAGGAGATGAAGTGATCTGCCAAAGTATGACTTTTTCTGCCTCTGCGAATCCAATTGCTTATTTAGGAGCAACTCCAGTTTTTATAGACTCTGAATTGGATACTTGGAATATGTGTCCGATACATCTGGAAGAAGCCATTAATGATAGGATAAAAAAAGGCAAGAAGCCTAAGGCAATTATTCCAGTACATTTATACGGCATGCCAGCAAAAATGGACCAGATTATGGCGGTTGCCAATAGATTTGAAATTCCAGTGTTAGAAGATGCAGCAGAAGCTTTGGGCTCATCTATAAACGGCAAAAATTGTGGTACTTTTGGAGAGATGGCCTGTCTGTCATTTAACGGAAATAAAATTATTACCACTTCTGGAGGAGGTGCTTTAGTTAGCAAAGCAGCAGCATTAAAAGATAAGGCTGTATTTTTGGCTACACAAGCTAGGGATAATGCGGCCCATTATCAACATAGTCACATCGGCTATAATTATCGAATGAGTAATGTTTTAGCCGGAATAGGTAGAGGACAAATGGAAGTGCTTAACTCTCATGTAGCGGCTAGAAGAAGCAACTTTGAATACTATACAGAAGCATTTAAAGAAATACCAGAAATCTCCTTTTTACAAGAACCTGAGGGATATTCTTCTAATAGGTGGTTGTCTTGCATCACAATTAATCCTACAAAAGAAATAAATACAGAGAGTTTACGCATAGCTTTGGAGAAAGAAAATATAGAGACTCGCCCTTTATGGAAGCCTATGCATTTACAGCCAGTTTTTGAAGATGCTCCATATTATGGAGGTAAAATATCTGAGAAGTTATTCGAAAATGGGCTATGTCTGCCATCTGGCTCAAACTTAAAAGAGTCTGAGTTGATTAAAGTAGCTGAGCAAATTCTCAACATTTATAAGAATTAGCGCTAATGTAATAATTTTGTTATAGCGTGATTATTGTTGTACTTTAGCTAAAAATATAGTTGTTGTTTGGTAAAATAAATATCGTCCCTCGGTGGATCATCTTTCTACTTGATTTAGGTATATGTGTCGTATCCTTAACTATTGCTTATGCTGTAAAGTTAAACTTAGCACTGTCGGCGGTAGATTTAGTAGAATTTAGTAGGAATGTCCTTATCATTACAGCAATTAGTATCATTGTATTTTTTAATGTTAAAACATATTCAGGAATCATTCGATATACAAGTGCTCAGGACACTTTCAGAATACTTTTCGCCGTATTAATTAGCAACGGCATATTTTCGTTTCTTAATTTAGTTGTTACAGCATTAGGGCACCAACCGTATATTTCAAATACGGTACTAATTATCAATTTACTTACCTCGTTTCTTTTGTTGATTACTTATAGAGTATTGATAAAGTACTTCTTTATGTATATCAAAAATCTAAGTTTAGATAAACGTAAAGTAATTGTTTATGGTGCAGGGGAAGCTGGCTTGGCTACTAAAAGAACATTTGATCATGATGGGAAGGTAAATAAAACTATCATGGCCTTTGTGGATGATGATGAGAGAAAAGTAGGCAAGGCAATAGACGGTATCAAGATATTAAGCGCAGAGCGTTTAGAAGAATTGATAAAAGAACATCAGGTTGACGAAGTGATTTTTGCTTCTTACACGATTCCTCTTGAGCGGAAAAACAGAATAGTTGACGTTTGTTTGGAACATGAAGTAATAGTGCTAAATATTCCACCACCAGACGCTTGGGAAGGGGGAAAACTCAATAAATCTCAGATACAGAATATCAATATCGAAGACCTTTTAAACCGAAAATCTATCGAAATTGATATCAAAGGACTGCAGAATCAATTAAAAGACAAAAGGATTTTAATTACTGGTGCAGCAGGGTCAATTGGGAGTGAGATTGTTAGACAACTAATGCATTTCGAAACTGGACTGATTATTTTGTGCGATCAGTCGGAAACCGCTCTACACGACGTTTACTTAGAATTAGAAGAAAGTCATAAGCAAAATAACTTTCATGCATTTATTGGTGATGTAAAAGATGAGCGTAGAATGGTGCATCTTTTTGAGACCTACAAACCACATTACGTTTATCATGCTGCGGCTTATAAGCATGTTCCTTTAATGGAGGATAATCCTTGTGAGGCAATTAAAAACAACGTTTTGGGTACAAAGATGATCGCCGATTTATCTGTGAAGTATGGTGTACAGAAATTTGTAATGGTATCTACCGACAAAGCTGTAAACCCTACCAATATTATGGGCGCATCTAAACGTATCGCAGAAATTTATGTTCAGTCGCTTAATAATTCGCTTACGCAAAAAGATTTTATATTTAGCAACGGCTTAAGCTATATTAACGAGCTTGAAGTTAAACCGATTACTAAATTCATTACGACGAGATTTGGCAATGTTTTGGGCTCCAACGGTTCTGTTATTCCCCGCTTTAAGCAACAGATTGAAAAAGGTGGTCCGGTTACGGTAACACATCCAGAGATCACCAGGTATTTTATGACCATTCCCGAAGCTTGTAGACTAGTTTTAGAAGCAGGTTGCATGGGAAAGGGGGGTGAGATATTTATTTTCGATATGGGCAAGTCCGTAAAAATTATTGAGTTGGCCAAGAAAATGATCAGATTGGCGGGACTAATTCCGAATCAAGATATTAAAATTCAATACTCAGGCTTAAGACCGGGAGAAAAGCTTTTTGAAGAGTTATTGAACGATAACGAGAACACAATGCCAACACACCATGAGAAGATCATGATTGGCAAGGTGAGGGAATATCTATTTACTGAAGTAGAAGAACAGGTGTATTCGCTTTTAAACTATGCGAAAGCAAATGACGATAGACAGGTTGTAATAGCTATGAAGAAAATGGTGGTAGAATTCAAAAGCAAAAACTCGGTGTTTGAGGAATTGGACGGCGCAATAAACGAATAAAATTTAATGAGAAAATATATACTAATGGCCACATTCATGGCCGTTTTTGTTTTTGGCGTATCAGGCCAAGAGACTAATACAGCTAATCAAAATTTACTTCATGATTATCAGTTATACCAAAAGCTAAATCGTTCGGTATACGATACTAAGAGCAAGTTCCATTCTTCTATAAGAGGATTCTATTCAGATGATGCCAAGTTAAAAACAGCTTATGATTCATTAATGAACGTAGGTATTGATTCCTTAAATCAAAGAAGTTGGGTACACCGGAAATTGTTTCAGGAGCATTTGATACAATTTAAGAATGAAGAGTACAGTATCTATGCTGATCTATTAGGTGATTTTCAGATAGGTAAAGATTTTAAAGGCGATAGAAATACTTGGTTAAATACTCGAGGCTTCCAAGTAGGCGGTAATGTTGGTGAGAAGTTTTCGTTTTATTTAAACGGTTTCGAAAACCAAGGAAAATTTGCTGATTATGTAAATGATTATATTGTTAGTAACCAAGTGGTGCCAGGGCAAGGTTATGGTAAATTAGCTACAGATCAACAGGATTGGGCCTATGTTACAGCTTTACTTTCCTATACCCCCAATAAATATCTAAACTTTGCATTGGGCTATGATAAGAACTTTATTGGCGACGGCTATCGTTCCGTTTTGCTTTCTGACGTATCTTCTAATTATTCTTTCTTCAGGTTGAGGGCAAGTTTGGGCAGTGTGCAATATCAAACCATTTATGCCTATATGCTAGATCCTGGTGCACCGAAACTGACCACTGATAGAAGATTAGGGGATAGAGCCAAATGGATGGCTGCACATTACTTAGACTGGAATGCAACAAATAGATTGTCTATTGGCTTTTTTCAGGCAGTAACATGGGCCGACGCTGAGATAGAGGGCAAGAGGGGATTTGATTTCAACTACATCCATCCCTTTATGTTCATCAGACCGGTAGAGAATACCAATACCACTTCACCTGACAAAATGAGATTGGGACTGAATGTAAAATATGAGTTGTTGGAAAAAACTGCACTTTATGGACAGTTTATGTTCGATGAATTTACGGCAAAAGAGTTTTTTAAAGGGAATGGTTATTGGGCCAATAAATGGGCTATCCAATTAGGATTAAGGGGTTCTGACTTATTTAAAATTGCTCGTTTGAATTACTTAGCTGAGTTTAACACTGCTCGTCCTTACACGTACGCACACTTCGATCGATTATCAAGTTATACCAATTATAATCAGCCTTTAGCTCATCCTTACGGAGCCAACTTTAGAGAGTTTTTAGGTTTGTTGAACTATAGTGTTAAGAAATTTGATTTTCAGGCGCAAGCCATTTATGCTGCTTACGGTTTAGATGAGGCTGGTTTGAATTATGGAAAAGATGTTTTTAAAGACTATAATACTAGAACTGTAAATTATGGTAGCCATGTGGGACAAGGTTTGCTTACTAAGCTATATACAGTGCAGGGAAAGGTAGCTTATCTTTTAAACCCGAAATACAATCTAAGGTTAGAATTAGGGGGTGTTTTAAGACAGGAGAAAAATAGCTTAATCAAAAATAATACGTCGATGGTTACTTTTGGATTGAGAACAAGCTTCAGAAATCTGTACTATGATTTTTAATCTTCAGACTTACGAAGTTTAGAAACTTCGTAAGTCTATTAGTATCAGGTTTCATATATTAAAGAAAGTCCCGATTTAATAGATCGGGACTTTTTTATTTCTTACTTAAGTAGTCTTGGTAGGCTAACTTTAAACCTTCTTTAAGTTCAATTTGATGTTCCCATCCTAAGTTGTGGAGCTTAGAAACATCCATTAATTTACGAGGCGTGCCATCTGGTTTAGTTGTATCGAATACCAATTCGCCTTCAAAACCTATCGTTTCTTTAACCGCTAAGGCTAGATCCTTGATCGTGAGGTCTTCTCCCGTACCTATGTTAATTAAAGTGGGTTCACTATAATTCTCCATTAAGTAGTAACAGGCATCGGCTAAGTCATCTGCAAACAAAAACTCACGCATCGGCGAGCCTGTTCCCCAAATTATAACTTCCTTACTTCCATTATTTTTAGCCTCATCAAACTTTCTAATTAAAGCTGGTAATACGTGAGAATTTTCTGGATGATAATTGTCGTTAAGCCCATATAAATTGGTTGGCATCACCGAAATGAAGTTACAGCCGTATTGGTCTCTATAAGCATCGCACATTTTGATTCCCGCTATTTTAGCGATAGCATAAGGCTCGTTTGTAGGTTCTAAAGTACCAGTCAATAAATAATCTTCTTTAAGTGGTTGAGGAGCCATCTTTGGATAGATACAGCTAGATCCTAAGAACATCAATTTTGTAACGCCATTTAAATAAGATTGATGAATAACGTTATTTTGGATAGCTAAATTCTCGTAAAGAAAATCTGCTCTATAGGTGTTGTTCGCAACAATGCCGCCAACTTTTGCTGCTGCTAAGAAAACATAGTCTGGTTTTTCTTGAGCGAAAAAGTTAGCTACTGCCTGCTGGTTACGTAAATCTAATTCTTTAGAAGTTCTCGTGATGATATTTTGATAACCTTCTTTTTGAAGTTTGCGGTAAATAGCAGAGCCAACCATCCCACGATGGCCAGCAACGAAAATTTTAGAATTTTTTTCCAATTTACTTTTGTTTATAAGCCTTTTGAAAGACTAAGAAGCCATTATTTTAGTTGTTCTGCTTACGGCAATTTTTTTTACAGCTTTGATAATTGCGGTAGTATCGTAACCACAAAGCGCCCACAATTCAGGTTGCTCGCCATGTTCTATAAATTCATCTGGTATACCCAATCTAGTGACATTAGATTTATAACCATTATCAGCCATAAACTCTAATACTGCGCTACCCATTCCACCCTGTAGACAACCATCTTCAACAGTAATTACATTTTTGAAACGAGTAAACACATCGTGAAGTAGTTCTTCATCTAGGGGTTTAACAAAACGTAAATCGTAGTGCGCAGGGGTAATTCCATCGCTGTTCAGCTCCTTACAAGCTTCGACAGCAAAATTACCAACGTGACCAATGGTTAAGATTGCAACATCCTCACCATCGCATACTTTACGGCCTTTGCCTACTTGTAGTTCGTTCAAAGGGCGCTTCCAGTCTGGTAACATTCCATTACCTCTTGGGTAACGAATAGTGAAGGGGCCTTTGTTCTCTAGTTGGGCAGTGTACATCATGTTACGTAGTTCCTCTTCATTCATAGGAGAAGCCACAATCATATTTGGAATGCAACGCATAAAAGCCAAATCGTAAGCTCCGTGGTGGGTTGCTCCGTCAGCACCTGCTAAGCCAGCTCTATCTAAACAAAATACTACGTTCAAATTTTGTATGGCTACGTCGTGGATTACTTGATCGTAAGCTCTTTGCATAAAGCTAGAGTAGATGTTACAGAAAGGTACTAAACCTTGGGTAGCTAAACCAGCAGAAAAAGTTACTGCATGTTGTTCGGCAATACCCACGTCAAAAGCTCTTTCTGGCATCGCTTTCATCATAATATTTAGCGAGCAGCCAGATGGCATTGCGGGTGTGATACCTACAATTTTACTATTTGCTTCAGCTAATTCTACAATGGTATGCCCAAAAACATCCTGGTATTTTGGAGGTTGCGGTTTATCAATTATAGGCTTTTTAATTTCGCCAGTAATTTTATCGAACAAGCCTGGTGCATGCCATTTGGTTTGGTCTTTTTCCGCCAATGCGAAACCTTTACCTTTAACCGTAACGCAATGCAACAGCTTAGGGCCAGGAATAGCAGACAGATCTTTGATGATTGCCGCTAAACGTTTCACATCATGACCATCTACAGGACCAAAATATCTAAAATTTAAAGCTTCGAAAAGGTTACTTTGCTTAAGTAAAGTGCCTTTGATGCTTTTTTGGATTTTCTTTACGTATTTCTGTGCATTTGGGCCAAGCTCAGAAAGTTTGGTCAGCACATTGAAAACATCATCCCTAAAACGGTTATAAGATTTAGAAGTGGTGATGCTGGTTAAATATTCTTTCAGTGCACCAACGTTCGGGTCAATCGACATACAATTGTCATTCAAAATCACCAAAACGTTAGATTTCTCAATGCCTGCATGGTTTAAACCTTCAAAAGCTAGACCTGCAGTCATTGCACCATCGCCAATTACGGCTACGTGTTGTCTATCTTTTTCGCCCTTGTAATGAGAGGCTACTGCCATACCCAAAGCTGCGGAAATGGAAGTAGAAGAGTGACCTACGCCAAAAGTATCATATTCGCTTTCGCTGATTTTCGGAAAGCCGCTAATGCCGTTAATAATCCTATTGGTGTGAAATTGGTCTTTCCTTCCCGTTAAGATTTTGTGACCATAAGCTTGGTGGCCTACGTCCCACACCAACTTGTCGTAAGGGGTGTTAAGTGCGTAATGCAATGCAACAGTTAACTCCACCACACCTAAGCTTGCCCCAAAGTGTCCTCCGTTAACGCTCACTACATCAATGATATATTGGCGTAATTCCTGACAAATTTGCTCCAGCTCCTCTTCACTATATTTCTTTAAATCTTCTGGGTAATTTATAGTAGATAATAAAGTTCCTGTCTTAACTTCCATGCAATGTTATAAAAGTACAAATTACGGTATTTTGTTTAATAAATTTATCAATAAAAGTTTCAAATCGATAGTATGCTTTTGCCAATGCTGATGAGAATGACTTAGTTATGCGCATTACATCATTGTATAACCTAAATTTTTGGTTATTTTTACCGAAACAAATACATATTTTCCAATTTCAAGAATGAACAGAGACACATTAGTTTTCGATTTAATTGACAAAGAACTAGACAGACAAGAACACGGATTAGAGCTTATCGCTTCTGAAAACTTCGTTAGCAAACAAGTAATGGAGGCTGCGGGTTCGGTATTAACCAACAAATACGCAGAAGGTTTGCCAGGAAAGCGTTACTATGGAGGTTGCCAAGTGGTAGACGAAATAGAAAACATTGCTATCGAGAGAGCTAAAAAACTTTTCGGTGCTGCATGGGTAAACGTGCAACCTCACTCAGGTGCTCAAGCTAATGCTGCGGTAATGTTAGCGGTAATTCAACCTGGAGATAAAATTTTAGGTTTCGATTTGTCTCATGGAGGTCACTTAACTCATGGTTCTCCTGTTAATTTCTCTGGAAAATTATATCAGCCTTTGTTCTACGGAGTTAAAAAGGAAGATGGTAAGATAGACTATGCAAAATTGGAAGAAGTAGCATTGGCTGAAAAACCAAAATTGATTATCTGTGGAGCTTCAGCTTATTCAAGAGAGTGGGATTATGCATTTATCCGTAAGGTAGCAGATCAAATTGGAGCTTTGGTATTGGCAGATATTTCTCACCCAGCAGGTTTTATCGCTAAAGGATTATTAGACAATCCACTTCCTCATTGTCATATCGTAACTACAACTACACACAAAACCTTGAGAGGTCCACGTGGTGGGATGATTATGATGGGTAAAGATTTTGAAAATCCATGGGGTTTGAAAACACCTAAAGGTGAAACTAGAATGATGTCTAATTTATTAGATATGGCTGTTTTTCCTGGTACACAAGGTGGCCCATTAGAGCACATTATTGCAGCTAAAGCAATTGCGTTTGGCGAAGCTTTAACGGACGAGTACGGAGATTACATTAAACAAGTTGGCGTAAATGCACAGGCTATGGCTAAAGCATTTGTAGCTAAAGGATACGGAATTATCTCTGGTGGTACAGATAACCATTTGATGTTAATTGATCTGAGAAATAAAAATATCACTGGTAAGTTGGCCGAAGAAGCTTTAGGTAAGGCAGATATCACTGTTAATAAAAACATGGTGCCTTTTGATGATAAATCGCCGTTTGTAACTTCTGGTTTCAGAGTAGGTACTGCTGCTATTACTTCTAGAGGTTTTAAAGAATCGGAAATGGCTGAAATTGTTGAGTTGATTGACGAAGCTTTGACCAATTCTGGAGATGATCAAGTATTAAGTGCTGTAAAAACTAAAGTTCAAGCCTTAGTAAGTCGTTTTCCACTGTATAAATAGCTATATTAGATAGTTATTTGTACGAATATGCTTAATATCCCTTCTCCAAATTATCAATTGGAAGAGCTGCGGCTAGCTGCACTTTATTCCTACGATGTTCTTGGAGAAGGGCTTGCAAGCGAGTTAGACAATCTGGTTAAGCTCGCTGCTCAAATTGCATCTACTAAAAAAGCTTATATTAGTTTTGTAGATCGAGATCACATCGTTTTTAAAGCCGCTTACGGTTTAACAACTAAAGCAAGAATATTTTCTAGGGCTGGTAGCATTTGCCAGTATGCCATGTATAATGATATTTATGTGGTGCCAGATATTAGCATTAGCGATGACTTTGAAGGTAGTCCGTTATTACATTCCCAAGAAAGTTTAGTTTTTTACGCAAGTATACCAGTGGTAGATTTAGACGGTTTCGCTTTGGGATGTTTGTGTTTGATAGATGATGAAACCAAAGAACTTACCGCTCTACAAATCGAAGCCCTACATACCCTTTCTTTACAGATCGTTACTCAGCTTTCTTTAAGGCGAAAAAACCTACAGCTGGCTGCCCAAACTAAGCGTTCAGAGGAGTTTGAAAATGTGTTTCAGGCATCACCGGAAATTCATTGTATTTTAAACAGAGACGGAGATATTCAGTTTATTAATGAGGCGGCTTTTGATATGATGGGGTACCGCGTAGAAGAAGTACTGGGTAAAAGCATGTGGAGTTTTTGTCATAAAGACGATATCATTAGAATTGCTACTAATATTGAAAATGGTCTGAAAGCAGGCCTAAAACAATTTACTCAGGATTTTCGGGTAGTAGCTAAGTCTGGTCAGGTTAAGTGGCTTAGTTGGAGCATGGTTTCCAAAGACGATAGATGGTACAGCTATGGAAGGGATATCACACAGAAGAAACGTTTAGACGTTGAGCTAACACATTTATCTTTTGTAGCGAGTAAAGTAAATAACGGCGTTGTAATTAGCGATGATTATAATCGCGTAAGCTGGGCAAACGATGCTTTTACGGAAATTACAGGGTTTACTTTGCAGGATATTCAGGGTAAGCCATTGGGCGATTTGATACGAGGTCCAGAAACTGATTGGTCTGTAATTGAAGAAGCTAGAAAGTTGATTAGTGAGAAAAAATCGTTTACTGTCGATATTCTTGCCTACAAAAAAGATAAAACAAAGATTTGGCTATCTATTTATAGCACTATTATTTTAAGTGAAGACGGCGAAGTAGAAACTGAAATTGAAATTATCCTCGATATTACAGATAAGAAGAAAGCAGAGCAAGAGTTAGAGGTATTATCTACCGTGGCGAGTAAAACTCATACAGGTGTTGCCATTTGTAATCAATATGGAGAAATTACTTGGGTAAATAAAGCATTAGAAAATTTAATAGGCTATACGAGATTAGAGCTGTTAGAAAAAAAGCTTGGTGATGTTTTGTCGACAGATGAAACCGATCTACAGGTAATTAATAAGGCTAGGGAAGCCTCGCAGCATCAGCAATCTTTCTCAATTGAAGTGCTGGCGCAGAAAAAAAATGGCCTATCAATTTGGTTGGCAGTTTCTAATACCCCAATAATTAATGCCAATGGTAAGGTAGAAAGATATATTGAGTTAATAACCGATATTACAGAACGTAAGCAAGTAGAACGAGATATTTTAGAAGCGAAGGAACAAGCCTTGCAGCTAAGTGAGGCAAAGGAAATGTTCTTATCGGTAATGAGCCACGAAATAAGGACGCCTTTAAACGCAATCATTGGGATGACACATTTACTCATTGAAAATGATCCTAATCCTTCACAAACAGATGATCTCAATATTTTAAAGTTTTCTAGTGAGAATTTGCTAAGCATTATCAATGATGTACTTGATTTTACCAAGATAGAAACGGGAAATCTTCATTTAGAATTTTTACCGGTTAATCTTCAGGTTTTATGTACTGATATCATTAGTTCGCTGCAAGTTAATGCAAACAAACAACATGATATTTTAAAGCTAAACTTTCAACAGCAAATTCCAGATTTGGTTTCGGCAGATAAGACGAGGCTTTATCAGGTATTGATGAACTTGCTAGGGAACGCCATTAAATTCACAACTAATGGAAGGGTGTATTTAACCGTAAAAGTGCAGCACGAGAGTGAAGAAAAAATTGATATTTATTTTGAGGTTAAGGATAATGGAATTGGTATTCCTTCAGATAAAAAAGACTATATTTTTGAAACTTTTACGCAAGCAAGGGCAGATATTTCTAGAAAATATGGAGGAACTGGCTTAGGTTTGGCAATTACCAAGAAGCTGTTAAAGTTATATCAATCCGAAATCAAAGTAGATAGTTTGGAAGGGCAGGGGACTATATTTTCGTTCGTGATTAGTTTTGATAAGATTTCACAAGTAGAAATACAGAAAACTTCTAAACCCGTAGTTTTTGAAGGGAAGCGAATTTTAATCGTTGATGACAACGAAATCAATATCCTAATAGCTAAACGTATTTTGATGAAATGGGGATTGGATATTGACTTTGCATCGGATGGGTATAAAGCAATTGAGTGCATCACTAAAAACAAGTACGATTTAGTATTTATGGATATCAAAATGCCTGGTATCACTGGATTTGAAACCACAACCATCATCAGGGGAATGGAAGAAGAGTACTATAGAAAATTGCCTATTGTAGCGCTTACTGCTTCAACTTTGCACGACGAGGAAAGTAAATTTAAGGAAAGTGGCATGAACGGTCATGTGCTGAAACCTTTCAGCCCGACTGAGATTAAAAAGGTGTTATCAGAATTTCTGATATAAAGTAAAGGGCCGATATTCCCTGAGGAAGTATCGACCCTTACCATCTAAATTAACGCTCTCGATATAATAAACGAGAAGCATGATCAAAAAGTTTTTAAAAGATTGAAGTTTTTTTAGTTATTCTCATAACACCCTAATTCAGAAGGAAATAATCTTTGCTTTTCTAGGATGTCCTTCGATAAATAGATGGTGAAATACGGATGAGAACTGAGATTTAATCCCTTGTTTTTAGCAGGGCTAGTATCGCTAATTTTGAAGTTTCCTTGTCGTGGATTGATAAAAAGAGGGTCAATATTAATTATATTATCATTTCCGTTAAACTCATTTTTAGTTGTTTTAATTAAATTGTTCTTAAGGTTAACCACCGAAACTGCAGTAGATTTTTTCTCAATGGTAAGCTCGTCTTCTAAACTGCCCCAGATAATATTATTGGTTAAAGTAGCATTTAACGATGCAAACTCTGTAGCGCTAATAAAATCTGACAGATGAACGCCTGATGTTCTGCGGGCAAAGCTATAATTGTAAGCTCCAAAAGTGTTCTGAGCTAAATCATAAGTCCCCCCGCCAATACCGTAAACTAAGTATTGCCCGCAGTTATGAAAGAGGTTGTTGTAGGCAACTAAATTGGTGTGATAGCCCAAAAGCCCAACCACTTGCATATTTTTTACCACCGTGTTAGCCAATACAAGCTTAGGATTGCTATTTGAAGAAAGCGAATCAACTGTGATTCCTGCAATGCCATTTTTAATAGTCGCGTGATTAATTACCGAGTTTTTGCTACTTGCATAGAAATGGATGCCATTCCATTGTCCTGGTTCTTCTTCGTAGATACGCTCGGTTCTGTCACTCGCAAATAAGATGGAATCCTGTTTAGTGCCAACAGCAGTTAAGGTGCCTTTTACATTCATTGTAGAACCGTTATGAAATAAAATTTTGGTTCCGGCAGCAATAGTTAATGTGGCATTTTCCTCTACGGTTACCAAATTAGAAATGATATAGGGCAATTTACTATCCCATACGGAATTGCTTTTAATGGACTCGTTCTTAAGAAAGATGGCATTTTGACCGTAAGCTACTAAAGGTATTTTTTCTTGTTTGCCATTGAAAGACATCAGAATAGCGTCTTCTACAATAAAAGTTTGGGTTTGCAAGGTAGGGTCGATGGTTACCTTCACCAAAACATTGATAGAATCATTTCCGTTAATTTTTATGTTTTTTCCTTCTGCCATCTGCCTCCCATTAACGTTGATGACAAATGGAGAGTTTGCACCACCTCCAATTTTTATCTCATCTAGGTTAATGGCTTTATCATTATAATTGAAGATTTTAAATCGACGTATCGTAGATCCTACAGAGGTAAAAACGGTATCAAATAAAACACTGTCAGTAGAGAAACTCAGCTTTGCATTGGGGTCAAAAGTAATATCTTCATCTTTATTGCAAGCTGCAAAGGAGAAGGTAAGTATGGTAAGTAATATAAGTAGGGTTACATTTTTCATCTGTTTTTTTTATAAATTTTTATTTGCCAGATGGAGCTTACAAAGATTGAAAATCAATTTAAATCTTTGACGGTTCATTATTCTGCAAATGCTATAGCGGCGATGCTCAATTTTTTAATTCCATGTTTTAGCAAGACATTTCCACAAGCTTCTAATGTAGCTCCGGTCGTAATTACATCGTCAACTAAAAGGATGTGTTTATCTTTTAAATCATCCGCGTTTTTAACGTTAAAAACATCCTGCATATTTTCATAGCGGGTATATCTTGCTTTTTTAGTCTGGCTTTCAGTGGATTTATTTCGCAGTAAATGTGTTGCACTTACTGATATTCCAAGCTCTTCGGCCAAACCTTTTGCAATATACTCACTTTGATTGTAACCTCTTAGTCTCAATTTCTTTTGATGTAACGGAACGGGAATAACGATGTCAATGTCCGCGTAAAAATCACTTTTGGATAGTTTATTGGCTAAAAGCTTACCTAGGGTAATGCCGATATCGGTTTTTCCAGCATATTTTAAGCCATGAATAAGGTTTTGCACTTTGGTTCCTTTCTTGAAATATAGCATCGCCATAGCGGCGTTTACTGGCAATCGCCCCCAAAGTTGTTTCGCCACTAGGTTATCTTCGTACAAATGAAAATCGGTAAAAGGCAAATCGTAGAGACACTTGGTGCAAATATCTTTTTCTCCGTGATAGAGTAACTTCCCACAGCCATTACATAGCTCGGGGAATAGCAGATTAATTAAATCTTCGGTATAACGTTTCAAGGTAAACATTATACAATTTACTAAATATTAGTTGATTAGAAAATTTTAAGCTTTTTCCTTAACTGCGAGTATTGGTTTTCAGTTTTTATGTAGAAGCTTTATAAGCTTATTTAGTTCGGATCAAATTCTTCGACTTCAACATGGATTTAAGTGGCCGCTGAAAAAGCGAACACTTAAACCACAACTGGTCGTGCACTAACTATGGGGCAAAGTATATCCGGTATATAACTTTGTATTATTCTAATTCTGATTTCTTTATCCAACCAGTGATCATCTTTTTTCCATTATAGACAAATTTTAACCACGTTAGATTTTCTCCAATGATTTTAATTTTATTTCCTTTAATTAAATACATTTTGGTTGCAATATTTGGCTTTTCATATATAATTGCCCTAGATGACCTTACTGTCTCGTATGAATATATAAAATCATCAATGTTGATTTTTTTATTTTTCACTTTAATTCGCAGGTCAGCTATTATCTTAGGAGATAAAGTATATAACTTTTCATAAAAAAATGCGTTTTGATTGTATAGATTTAAACTTCTATCACCTAACTCATATTCATATCCCAAAACGCCACCATTATTAAAATTCAATCCGAACTTGTCATCTAAACTTCCTGTATTATTCAGTTTAATTGATATAAGGTTATCGGTATCTATATTAGGAAAAAAAAAACCATATGAGCCATGTCTAGTTAAAGAATTATCAACTTTATTAGATTCATCAACGTAAAAAAAGAGGAAATGTCCATTATAAAATAAATGATAACTCTTGTCGTTATTTATATCAATAAAAATTCCGTTAAATTCCTTGATAGAATTATTTCGTATTTCTTGAGTTCTACCTTTAAAACTAATTAAGCTTAAAACTATAGCGGCATATATATTTATATTCATGTTGTTTATTTGCCTATATCATCTATTCTCAACCAACCTTCTATTGTAGCTTTACCATAGTAACGGATTTTTACCCACTGGCCATCTTGGCTAAGTATCTCTACCTTGTCGCCTTTTATCAGATACATTTTTGTAGGCTGTGTTGCTGCTGGATTTTTAAAGATGCTGGCTTTAGGAACAGCAATAGTTTTTTCTACGGTTCCCATAAAATCCAGATAGGTTTTCCAATATTTTGGTTTCTTCTTTAGGTTTATCAGCACTGTTGTAGGTATTTGTTTAATTTTTGTATATAGATCTGGTGTACTTTTATAATAGAATCTTAATACATTAGGGGTAGTTGTCGGAATCTTCGTTTAATGTAACAAAGCATCCTCTTGTCATTTTTATCAGGTCGCCATTTTGATTATACGACTCTCCTAAATCATCATAAAATCGAATATAATTACCACTTGTTTCAAGTTGAGAGACATGTTTTGGTTCGTCATCTCCATGCTTTTCCCAATTCCAAAAACCGAAATAGGAAAAGGGGAAGCCGTAGCAATTGCTTTCTCCTTTACTTATATTGTTTATTATTAAAAGTGCTTTGTTTTGACGGACTATCATATAGGCTCTAGTATTTCCTTCTCGAAACTCCCATACACCCTGTAGCCTTTCAATTGATGGAGTTAAGTCTTCTTGGGCAATTGCTTGTTGATTAAATGTAATAAATAAGATAAAGAAAAGGATGTTTTTCATTTTGTTAAAATGTTTTTCAGATGAATCTGCTAAAAGGTATACGAAAGAGTAGATTGTCTATATTAGGTGCCATTAAGATTTGAAAAATAAAATTAATTAAGGCTATAATTTAAGTTTGACGTTCTTCGTAAGAAAGCAGAAGTGAACTTAGATATTTAAGGGCTAAAAAGAAAGAAAAATGATACTCCTAATTGCGCTGATTTTCAGCTTTAAGCATCTTTATACTATAGTTTCCGAAAGGCTACTTAAATACAATCTCTTTTGAAAACCAAGGACTCCAGACCGAAATAGCACGCCGCATTAAATTATGCCAAGTAATAACTATGTTTTAGATTTCTATTTTTATGGATTTCCTAGTGCTACATTGGCAGACAAACTTGTGCCGGTGTATCGGTAGTCTTCTACTTCAACATGGATTTAAGTGGCCGCTGAAAAAGCGAACACTTAAACCAGAGCTGGTCGTACACTAACTATGGGCAAAGTATATCCTGTATATAAATTTGTATTATTCTAATTCTGATTTCTTTATCCAACCAGTGATTATCTTTTTTCCATTATAGACAAATTTTAACCAGGTTAGATTTTCTCCAATGATTTTAATTTTATTTCCTTTGATTAAATACATTTTGGTTGCAATATTTGGCTTTTCATATATAATTGCCCTAGATGACCTTACTGTTTCGTATGAATATATAAAATCATCAATATTGATTTTTTTATTTTTCGCTTTAATTCGCAGGTCAGCTATTATCTTAGGGGGATAAAGTATATAACTTTTCATAAAAAAATGCATTTTGATTGTATAGATTTAAACTTCTATCACCTAATTCATATTCATACCCTAGAAAAAAACCGTTTTTATCTATTAATGCTAAGCTGTCGGATTCTTTAGATTCTTTATTTATTCCAAATTTATTTTTTTTATATTTTGAATAATCAAAATCAGATGAATAAAAGCCATAGATTCCGGTTTCGAATCCGTCTTTTATTATTCCTAATTCTTCCGTATAGCAAATTGAGATGTAGTCTCCATTCTTAAAAAGATAAAATATTGTTTTATCTAACTTATTGTTCCAGATTCCATTAAAATTGGATACAGCCTCTTGGGATTTTGCATGTTTATTTAGGGAAATCATAATTACGATGATAATCGTAACATTAATGGCCAGTAGTTTATATTTTTCCATTATAGTTGTTTTATTGCTTTGTTATAGTAATTAATTCTTTCTGCTAACCCATTATCACCTCCGTTAACAAGCTTTGTCAATTTTTTAATATCCTCGTTATCGGCTATTGTGTTAGCATTACTTCCATCTCTAGTTGTTTTCACTTTCCAAAAATACATTGACGCTTTCATCGCTATCTCTAGATCATCAACCAATTTATCAATATCTCTCCCATGAAATTCCATTGTAAATCATTTAATATTTTGTAGTTCATCAAGCATCTTTAAAGTTCTCTTGAGCAACTCGTTTTTTGGGTTGGCATGGTTTTCTCTAATGCGCTGTAAAATTCTATTACTGATTTTATTTTGGGGAGTGTTCTCTAAAGAATAGCCTCGAAATTCCTTAAAACCGTATTTTAACCATTGATTGAAGCAATATGTTGCATCCTTATTTTTTAAAATATCATCAAAAGGTTTTTCTTCTTTGTAAAAGATCAAATAGGAGATGCAAGCATCATCTACATCCTCTGGATATTCTATTCTCTTTAAGAAAGGCTCTACGTATTCTTTAAATGTGGTCTTAAGACTTGGCATGTTTTTCTTTAGACCAATAACAAATTGATAGGCTTTTGGGTAGAGTTTTTGGTACTTTAAAATCATTAAAGAATCAAATAATATTTGTGCCTGTTTATAGTTAAAATAGAAATTGTACTTATCTAAACGAGAGTCAAAAGATTGTAGTAAATTTACTTTAAAATATTTTCTACTAACTGCATCATTTTCTAGCATCGGCATTATTTCCTCTGTGCTGAAGGATAGTTCGCACAGACTAAACTGAAACTTATTGTCTTTTAAATAATACTTAACTCCATTAGTGTCGTTGTTCTGTGCTATACAGCTATTTATGCTTATTATAAAAATTAAGCTTAGACTAATAATTGATTTCATTTTCTTCCGAAATTATTACTTGTTTTTTTATTTTTATGTCCAACTAAAGATCATTAACGTAATCTACAATTCCCCTCCCGTCTAAGCTTGCGCCAGATAGGTATAAATTCTTTTTTATTTGCTTATATCATCTATTCTCAACCAACCTTCTATTGTAGCTTTACCATAGTAACGAATTTTTACCCACTGGCCATCTTGGCTAAGTATCTCTACCTTGTCGCCTTTGATAAGATACATTTTTGTGGGCTGGGTTACCGCTGGATTTTTAAAGATGCTGGCTTTAGGAACAGCAATAGTTTTTTCTACGGTTCCCATAAAATCCAGATAGGTTTTCCAATATTTTGGTTTCTTCATTAGGTTTCTCAGTACTGTTGTAGGTATCTGTTTAATTTTTGTATATAGATCTGGAATACTTTTATAATAGAATCTTAATTCATCAGGAGCGGGATCAGAGTAATCAGAATCTTCGTTTAATGTAACAAAGCATCCTCTTGTCTCCTTTATCAGGTCACCATTTTCATTATACGACTCCCCTAAATAATCATAAAATCGAATAGAATTGCCACTTGTTTCAAGTTGAGAGATATGTTCTGGTTCGTTATCTCCATGTTTTTCCCAATTCCAAAAACCGAAATAGGAAAAGGGAAAACCGTAGCCATTGCTTTCTCCTTTACTTATATTGTTTATTATTAAAAGTGCTTTGTTTTGACGGACTATCATATAGGCTCTAGTATTTCCTTCTCGAAACTCCCATAAGCCCTGTAGCCTATCAATTGATGGAATTAAGCCTTCTTGGGCAATTGTTTGTTGATTAAATGTAATTAATAAGATAAAGAAAAGGATGTTTTTCATTTTGTTAAAATTTTATATGTTCGATTGGTATATTTCTTCCGTTCAAATTCGCCATGTAAGGCTCCGTTTACTTTGAATGTGACTTTTTCGATAGCATCATCGCTAGTGTCTATGGCTAGGTCATTTGCTCCTGCATCTTTCCAATATACCATAGCGGCAAGCATGGCAAGATGGTTAGACATGTTTGTTGGTTTAGCTGTTAAATAGACTAAGAAAGCAAAGGTTTTATGCACGGGCAGGTGATATGCAAAAACTATGGCATAGGTACTATCGTTGCAATAGACTTATTTAGTGACGACGAATTACGAATAAATGTTCTTCGAATAGCCTTATAAAAAAGGTTTTACTTGGTAAAATGAATCCAAGCCTAGAAAACGAATAAGTTAATTGAGATGATGATGTTAGCATAAGTTTTATTCATAGGTATGAAGGTAAACTTACACACATTTTATGGATTAGCGTTTAAGAAGCAAGGAAAATGATATTCCTAATTGCGCTGATTTTCAGCTGTAAATGTGGGATTTATCAGATAAATGAGTTCCTGTTGCCACACATCTCGGGAAAAGCAGATTGATTAAATCTTCGGTATGACGTTTCAAGGTAAACATTATACAATTTACTAAATATTAGTTGATTAGGGAATTTTAAGCTTTTTCCTTTACCGCCAGCTGTCCACAAGCGGCATCAATATCTTTACCTCGGCTTCTTCTAATATTAGTAGTGATGCCCTGTTTCTTTAAGTAATTTGCGAAAGCATCTATTTTATCACCTTCGGCATTGATGAAGTCTGCAAATTGAATAGGGTTGTATTCGATAAGATTTACCTTACAAGGTACATGTTTGCAGAATTTAGCTAATTCTATTGCATCCTGTATTTCGTCATTGAAGTTGTTAAAAACAATGTACTCGTAAGTAACTGGATTCTTTGTTTTTTGGAAATAATATTTTAGGGCTTCGGCCAGTGCCTTCAAGGAATTATGCTCTGTGATTGGCATAATCTCGTGGCGTTTTTGGTCGTTAGCGGCGTGAAGTGAAAGTGCTAGATTGAATTTTGCACCATCATCGCCAAGCTTCTTAATCATTTTGGCAATGCCCGCGGTAGAAACCGTTATACGTTTGTACGACATGTTCAATCCATCTGGAGAAGTAATGCGTTCGATAGATTTTAATACGTTGGCATAATTCAACAAGGGCTCGCCCATACCCATATACACAATATTGGTTAATGGGATATTGTAGTTTTGTTTCGCTTGTTGGTCAATTAGTACTACTTGGTCGTAAATTTCATCTGCATTTAAATTACGTTTGCGGTCCATATAACCAGTAGCACAAAATTTACAGGTCAAACTACAGCCCACTTGCGAACTTACGCAAGCTGTCATTCGTTCTTCTGTAGGAATTAAAACACCTTCAACAATGTTGCCATCATATAAGCGGAAAGCATTTTTAATGGTATGGTCGTTACTAAACTGTGCCGTATTTATTTCTACAACATTAATGGTGTAGTTCTCATCCAATTTCTTGCGCAAATCTTTAGATAGATTGCTCATCTCATCGAAATTACGGGCAGATTTTTCCCAAAGCCATTGATAGACTTGTTTTGCCCTAAATGCAGGTTCGCCCATATCCTTAAAATGTTGGGCTAATTGTTCTGGACTTAATGACCTAATGTCTATCTTTTTTGTACTTTGCATTGGGCTACAAAGTTACTTAAAAAGATTGAGGCTTCGAAAACCTAATTCCGAAGCCTCAAAAATGTATACCTTGATTAAAATAATGGCTTTAATTCTGATTGATTTGACTTTAAAGTCTGTAAATATTTCGTCGGTCGTCATTTCGAGCGTAGCCGAGAAATCTTTGTAAACGTTATAAATTCAAAGATTTTACTTCGTAGAGCTTCGGTTCTCCACTCGCTTCGCTACGGTCGAAATGACGTGTAGCTCTAAAGCTATGCTTTGGGATTGGTGTCTTCAGCTTCAATACTTGGCTTTACTTCTGTATCTTCTCCCTTTAAGTAGGTAGGTAAGTTCAATCCGGCCATATTAAACAAATCGTTCAACGGAGGTACGGTTTTCATCATGCCAGAAACAAAATTTGCGGTAGAACCTGCTCCATTTTCACCACCGCCATTGCCAGAATCCCAAACCGTGATTTTATCAATCTTGATATTTTTAACAGCTTCAACCTGTGTTCTAACCAATTCTGGTAATTTCTCAATCAATAGCAATTGGAAGGCTTTGGTTGGGTCGCCACCAGCTGCGGCAACAACCTCGCGGTAACCTTCAGCCTGTTTAGTTAAAATTTCGAATAAACCTTTCGCCTCCGCTTCCATTTTTGCGAAAATAGCATCAGCTTCACCTTTTGCATTCTCTCTGATGGTTTCTGCATCAGCTTGTGCTTGGATGATAGCTTTTTGCTTAGCAATTTCTGCAGGAATCACGATGTTTGCAACTTGTGTTGCCCTTTCTCTATCAGAACGAGCTTCCTCCGCTTTTTGCTCAGCTAAGTATGAAGCTTCTAAGGCTTTAGCTTGTTGTACTTTCTCTGCAGAAACCGCAATTTTTAAAGATTCTGCTTCTTTTTCTCTTCTTAATGCATCAGAATTTGCGATGTTAATTTTAGCTTCATTCTCTCCTTTTACTGCAAGCGCATTGGCTTCCGAAGTTTTGATACGGGTATCTCTTTCTGCTTCGGCCTTACCAATGGCTTCATCTTTAAAAGCAGATGCAATACTGATTTCTCTGTCTTTTTGGGTAATAGCGATTTTAACATCACGTTCACGTTGCGTTTCTGCAATTTGAACATCTTTCTCCCTATCAGCTATGGCTTTACCAGTTTCCCCAATTTTAGTTTGTTCAGCAACGCTGATGATAGCTTCGTTGATCGCTTTTGCTGCAGCTTCTTTACCTAAAGCTTCAATGTAACCAGACTCATCTTTGATATCCGTTACGTTTACATTGATCAATTTTAAACCAATTTTCTTTAACTCCGTATCTACATTTTTAGAAATATTGTCTAAGAATTTATCACGATCAGAGTTAATTTCTTCTATAGTCATGGTAGCAATAACCAAACGTAACTGGCCAAATAAGATATCTTTAGATAACTCTTGAATATCTGAAGGAACTAAGCCTAGTAAACGTTCAGCGGCATTGTTCATGCTATCTGGTTCTGTAGAAATTGCAATGGTAAACCTACAAGGTACATCTACACGGATATTTTGTCTGCTCAAAGCATTAACTAAGTTGGCTTCAATAGAAATTGGTTTAAGATCCAGATAAGCAAAATCTTGAATTACCGGCCAAATAAAAGCGCCACCACCGTGGATACATTTAGCGGATGTACCGCCTGTTTTTCCATAAATCACTAAAATTTTATCGGAAGGGCAGCGTTTATAACGTGCTAATAAGGCTGAGAGCGTGACGAAAACAACGACAACGGCAATTAAAATTAGGGTAATAGGTGATTGTAAGAGGTTTTCCATATTATATTTTTTCTACGAGTACTAAGTTGTTACTTTCAATTTTTATGATTTTTACAGCGGCACCGCTAGCTATTTGCTCTTCATTGGTAATCGCTTCCACTTCTCTAAATGAGCCATTAATGCTAATCTGTATTTTTCCTGTGCCGCTTCTTTTTTCGGGAATACGTAGGTAAACCGAACCACTTCTATGCAACAGCGAAGTAATTTTAAAAGAATTATCTTCTGCTAGTTTTTGAATTTGTTTGATGATGGCAAAAAAGATGAGGATAAAAGCAATTCCTATTGCTACAGAAAGAATAACTAATATAGCTCTGTTGGTAATTAAGCCATAGAATGAGATGCCCGTCCAGCTAAAGCCTAGCAAAAAGTTAATTAAGTTCCTGAAAGAAAAAAGTTGAAAAGGAGCATTGCCTCCATCTAAATCACCATCAAAATCTGCATCAAGACCATCGCCAGAATCGGCACCGATAAAAGTCATGACAGTTTGAACGATGAAAATGAAACTAATAGGTATAGCGAGATACCAAAAGACCCTCAGTAAAGGTTCGAGATTGTTTAGTGCGTCCATAGATTGTAATTGTGCGTTTCTCGCTAAAATAATGAAATTAAGCGATTTTGACAAGAAAAATCTTGGAAATTGATAAACGAAATAGTTGTTAGCATATCTGTTTTAAAATACATGCTAATCACTTAGAGTCTTATTAAGTTTTCTGACTAATAATCGTATGTGCTTTAACAGCTTATTTCCTTTTTGGGCTACGGGTTTTTACTTTAGCCACTCCCGATTTACCATTTGATGGGCGAGCTGTTCTTTTGTTAGGACCATTAGATTTAAACCAATCGTCGGCGGCTGTGCTACTGTTTCTTGAATTTCCGCCACTAGACCTTTTATCAGGATTTGTTCTAGTATGGTCAGTTTTTCCTTTAGATTTTGCAAAACGCTGAGCAGGTTTTTCAGCCTTTTCTGCATTAGTTTTTTTGCTAACCTGCTTAGGTGCTAAAGGCTTTTCTGAACTAGACTTTGCCACCAATTTAAAAATTTCGGCTTGCTCTTTTTCATCCAACTCACGCCAATCTCCTACAGGTAATCCTTTAACCGTAATGTTCATGATACGTACACGCTCTAGCTTGGTTACTTCGAAGCCAAAATGTTCACACATACGGCGAATTTGTCGGTTAAGACCTTGAATTAACGTAATTCGGAAAGTACTAGGTCCTTCTTGCTTTACCTTGCATTTTTTGGTCATTACACCTAAAACTGGAACACCTTTGCCCATGTTCTCCACAAAAGTTTCGTTGATAGGTTTGTTAACCGTTACTACATATTCTTTTTCGTGGTTGTTGCCAGCACGTAGAATTTTATTAACTAAATCACCGTTGTTGGTTAAGAAAATTAATCCTTGAGAATCTTTGTCTAGCCTGCCAATAGGAAAAACACGTTCACTGTGGTTTACATGCTCAACAATATTGTCTTTAACGCCTGCTTCGGTAGTACTTGTAATGCCAACAGGTTTGTTGTAAGCAATTAAAATTGAGTTTTCTGCCTGACGAGGCTCTATACTTTGACCATTTACATTCACCACATCTCCAAATAGCACTTTATCGCCTACTTTAGCTCTTTTGCCATTGATAAATACTTGGCCAAGCTCAATGTATCTATCTGCAGCTCTTCTAGAGCAAAGTCCGCTTTCGCTAATGTATTTATTTAAACGTGTGGTGTGATCCATGATTAGTATGAGTTAATAATTTACAAAGTAACCAATTCTAATCCGAATATCTGTTAAAAAGATGTTTTAGAAACCGTTTAAAATAAAACCACATAGACACATAGTCAGGAGAATTTAGAAAGAAATATATCGTTATTTCAAGTTAGCTTTAAGCTTTTTAGTTAAAAACTACGTGTCTATGCGGTTATAATATGCTGTGTAATTAGAAATTTTGCTCGTCTGCGCTTGGCCCATAAGAGCTAGGCACTGGGATGTTTAATAAACGAAGATAAACGCCCAACTGTGCTCTGTGGTGTGTGATTTGATTTAGCGAAACTCTGATTAATCCATACTTGGTCATTTCTGCGTGGATTTGTTCTCCTGTACGTAAAACCCAAGGTTTTTCTAAAAATGCTTCTTCAACTTCTGCTAAGCTTGCTAAACTTTCTGCTAAACCTTTGTCTAAAATAGCAATGAGCTGTTCATTGGCCTCCACTTTTGTTGGATTGTAAGGTGCCGTAGCGAAATCAAGTTCATCAGTTTCTACACCAAGCTTTGGCCAGCTTATTAAATCGGCGATGTGTGTAACCAAGTCCATCATTTTCATGCTTTTTTCATGTGGAGCAAAATCTGGTTTGTCTAAAGGAACTAGCGCTAAAAATTTACGGGTAGTTGCAGCCTCTTGTGTTAGTTCGTTTTGTAATAATTTAATGATATCCATAGCTTTTAAATATTTTGTTGGAACAAAGTTGATATGGACAAGTGACAACCCTATGTCAGTGCGGAAATTGATGTAAGAATTTTTTTGAATAAATGTATATCTAACATAAAGATGCTGAAATAAATTTACCCCGTAGCTTTCCGCTTCGCTACAGGTCAGCATGACGGAGTGCTGGTTTCCTTTGCGTTCTTTGCGATTACTTCACAAAATCTTCGCGGTTATAGTCGCTCGTTTTTTAACGCAAAGGAAATAAGAGCTACGCAAAGAACGCAAAGCAGATAAAGTACCGTTGTTAAATAAGCCCGATTGTAGCGGAAATCCTTTTTGTCGGTGGAAAAACCTCATAGGTTTATTTGCATCGTGCTTATTAAACCTATCAGGTTTGTAAAGGTGGGGCAAAAAGATTGTAGCAAAAGCGGGACTAAAGTCTCCGATATTGGATGGCTTTCACTTTCTAAAACTAATAATCTACAGGTAATTGTTTCATGTAATCGTTAATGCTGATATGCTCGGTTAGCGTAAACGGCAATGAAGAACAGTTGAGTTGCAAAATGTTATTGACTTTGAAATCGCGGTAGGAACTGCGCAAGTGGCAATAGCCGATTAGATGCCAAGAAAAAGCGTAAAAAATAAGTCCGATAGGTTCTAAGCGACGCTCAGAAATTTCTTCTTTATAGTTTTTATATTTGATGGAAACGATGTTCTTATCGGCAATGGCATTTTGTAGCAAGGAAAGATACTCGACATCGCTATACAAACGCTTTGGGAGCTGAAGCCTGATATTGGCATTTAGATTTTCGAGTACTTCTCTCTGGTTGCTTTTCAGTACATTTTTAACTTTATCTAATGCACTTTGGTAATGTTGTTTGATAGATTTATCGGCAAAACCTTCAATAAAACGCTCCATCATCAACAGCGCACTTGCCTCATCAGTATTAAATGAAACTGGCGGAAGAAAATAACCTTGTACGATAAAATAACCTTTGTTGGGTTCGAAACTTAGCGGTACACCTTGTTCGGCCAATGCTTTTACATCTCGGTAAACCGTACGAACACTAATTTCGAAGCGACTGGCAATGGTTTCGGCACTTACATGCTTTTTAGATTGCAATAAAATGAGGATGCCGAATAGCCTGTCGATTCTGTTCATGAGACAAAGATAAGAGAGGCAAATTGCAGTGCAAGTATTTGCTGTAGTTTAATGATTGGCAATTGTTACAAAATTTTGTTTTGGTTAAAACTATTTCGGTGCGTGTTTTGTGGTTATATATTAAATATGGCTATCAAATCAACAGCTCAACCTCAGAAACATTTTTTTAGGGCCACCAAAGGTAAAGTGGTACTCGGATTTTTATTCGCAGGTTTGGCGCTGTTTTTAGCTTGGGGTGTAAGTAAATTTGTTTTCGGAGAGATTTTAGGCACTGTAGAAAAGATATCAGCTCCCAACGATAAGTTGAGGTTGGTAAATAAGCTCTCGCACCAAATTGCCTCGTTAGACCAATTGCAAAGGGAGCCTAAAAATAATGTCAGTTTTTTTGCAGCTACCCAAAAATTGCGGAGAACATTAGATACTTTAAGTACGCTTTACGTTACTGATGAAGAGCAAACTAAACGGATAAAAACGTTAAAAGATTTGCTTAAGGATAGAGACAAACAGTTTCTGCTTTACCTAGAGGTGAAGGAAAATCTAGTGAATACCCAATCGTTTTCTGAAGAGGTAGAAAAGCTAAATAACTTGTTTGCACAACGCACAAGGGAAGCAGACAGCGCTGTTTTTACTACCGAAACGTCTACTTCTACCACAACGGTAGCGCCAGAAGAAGAACAGAAATCTCGTGGATTTTTAAGTAGGTTGTTCGGAAAGAAAAAGGCCGAGGTTTATAAAATTATTAACGAAGAGTACAAGGTTAAAAAAGATACGCTTAATCCGCAGGTTGAAGATAGTGTGATGCGAAATGTAGAAGCTTCGCTGAAAACGATTGAAACAGAACAACGCCAAAAAAGTAATCGCTTTTTAAAGAAGGAAGCTGAATTGGCAAACTCTAGTAGTGCATTGACCAAACAAATGCTGAATGTGCTGCGTGAGGTGGAAGCAGAAGCTTTGATGCAAATTGACCTGAACGGCGAGCAGGCTAAGAGCATGGTAAGTGAGGGTGTTTACCAAATTAAAATTATCATTATCGCTTTCTTTGTGATTACGATGATTTTGGGTTCGCTTATTCTGGCGGATATTACTAGGAACAACAAATATCGTTTAGCGTTGGAAAAGGCGAAGGAAGAGGCAGAATATCACGGTAGGGCAAAACAGCGCTTTCTTTCTAACATGAGCCACGAAATCAGAACGCCTCTGCAGGCGATTTTGGGGTATTCGGAATTTATCGCCAAACAGGAAAATCCCAATAAAAAGCACGTGGAAGCTATCCATCGCTCGTCGGTTCACCTATTGCAAATTGTAAATGAGGTGCTGGATTACAACAGGATTACTTCGGGCGAATTTAGCTTTAAGCAAGAAGATTTTAATTTGCAGAAGTTGTTGGAAGAAGTGCTGGATGCGGTGAAACCTTTGGCCGAAAAGAAAGGCATCAGCCTGTTGGCTAATTTTAATTTGGCTGAACAATATTGGGTAAATGGTGATGCTTTTAGGCTAAAACAGGTGCTTTATAATTTATTGGGAAATGCAATTAAGTTTACGGTTAAAGGTTATGTAAAGCTCATTGTTGATTGCAAGCAGCAAGAGCAAAATATGCATTGTTATTTCACGGTAGAAGATAGTGGGATTGGTTTTTCTGAGGAAGACCAAGAAAAGATTTTTAAGGAGTTTGAACAGGGTACTAATCCAGACCACCAATCGATGAACCAGAACGGCACTGGTTTGGGCTTGGCTATTGTGAAAACTTTGATAGATGCGCAGGGCGGAAGAATTAATGCCAAAAGTAAACTGGGAAAAGGCACTTCGTTTGTGGTTTATTTGCAATATCAACAAGCTGCAGCACCTATTGAGTCTAAACAGATAGAAAACAAGAAAGCGGTTACGAAAACTAAAGGTGTTTGGGTAATTGATGATGATCATCTGATATTGAATCTGTGCGAATTGATTTTCTCTGCCCATCAAATTCCGTATAAAACATTTAGCACAGCAGATGCCATTTTGAGCGAACCTATAGATGAAGACTTGGAATATGTTTTTGTAGATATGCGTTTGGAAGATGGCGTTACCGGCATCGAAATACATCAACAGCTTAAAAAACGTTTACCTCATCATGTGAAGTATTATGCTATCACGGCACAAGTGCTTCCAGATGAGCAGCAAGCGGTATTGGACCAAGGTTTTGAAGGAGTGATTATCAAGCCTTTCAAGGCAGAAGATTTATTGGCCTTATTTGCGATTTCGCCAGTAGCAGAAGAAATCGATTTTGACGATAGCTCCTTGCGGAAAATGACCATGGGTGACCAAGAAATGATGGCGAAAATTTTGGGTAGTTTCATCCGTGACTGCGAGGAAGACGAAACGCTCTTAAAGCAGAGCATTTCTAATCAGAACCAACCAGAAGCGAGGCTGGTAGTACACCGTTTGGCAGGAAGGATTGCACAAATTGGTGCTAAAGAGTTAGGCGCTACTTTCAGGCAATTGGAGCAAGAAGTTGCTGCGGTTGAGATATTGGATGAAGCTATTCGTGATCGAGTAAATGCATCATTAGCACAATTGCAGTCGTTATTAAAAACTGTGGCGAATCGCATTCAGTCTTTGCAGTAATTTTATTAATTAAACATTAAGAAGTTAAGGTGTCATTAAGAAACGGTAAGCTTAACTATCTAAATTTCTTAATGTTTAAATGACTTTAGATAAATATGCCTTTTAATTAATTGCTTTAACTTTGTTTTATGCAAAAACCTACCGTAAAAGCCGTTTTTTTCGATATAGATGGTACATTGTTAAGTTTCAAAACACATAAAGTTGCACAGTCTACAGAGAAAGCTATTGCTGATTTACAAGCCAAAGGCATCAAAACTATTTTATCTACTGGTCGCTCGATTAACAGTATAGACCATATTAAATATTTAAATTTTGATGGTTACATTACTTTTAATGGTGGTTATTGTGCGGCAAAAGATGGCGAGTTGCTTTTTAAGCAATGCATTGATGCTGATGATATTAGGGGGATTTTAGCTTATGCAAAAGAAAATACGTTGAGTTTCTCTTTCATGTCTGAGAAGGAAATTGGCATTCATGATGTAACTCCCGAAATTGCTGGAATGTATGCGCATGTTAACCTTCCAGTTCCACCACTTATTGATGTAGATAATGTGGATGTTTCTTCAATTTTGCAAACCAATATTTTCTTAGGCCCTAAGCAGGAAAGTGCTTTTATGGCTGCGGTAATGCCAAATTCTACTGCTTCAAGATGGACACCTTTGTTTGCAGATGTGAATGCAAAAAATCAAAGTAAAAAAGTAGGGATTGATGTTTTCTGCAAGCACTTTGGAATTGATTTGTCTGAAACTATGGCTTTTGGCGATGGCGGGAATGATATTGAAATGCTGAAGCACGTAAATGTTGGTGTAGCTATGGGAAATGCCAATCCGGAGGTAAAAGCAATAGCAGATTACGTTACCGATGACGTGGATAGCGATGGAATTTGGAATGCGCTAAAGCATTTTGGGCTAATTTAAGGATGTTGGGGCAAAAGTATTTCTAAGGGCGAAAGATGTTTCGCCCGTACGATTCTTATTAATCAATTCCGTAGCGCTCCATTTTGGAATAAAGCGTTTTTCTGTCAATATTGAGTAGTTTCGCTGCCTTAGATTTGTTGTATTTCACTTTAATCAGCGCTTCTGTAATCAATGTTTTTTCGTTGCTCTCGTTTACTGCTTTTAAATCCGAAGGGTTGTCTAAAGGTACTTCATTAGCAACGGCAATCTTCATTTCATCTGGTAAGCTATCTGCGCTGGCAATGCTGCCGCCAGTAAGTAAAACCATTCTCTTAATTACATTTCTCAACTCTCTAAGGTTTCCCGGCCAATCGTATTTAAGCAACAGGCTACGAGTTTCCTTATCTAATTCCTTTACATTTCTGTTCAATTCCTCATTAGATAGTTTGATGAAAAGTTCAATAAAAAGCTCTAAATCTACGCCTCGTTCTCTTAGTGGCGGCAACTGAATTTTAAATTCGTTGATACGATGGTAAAGGTCCTCACGGAACTCGCCATTTTTCATGCTGTTGGCTAGGTCATCGTTGGTAGCTGTGATGATACGAACATCCACTGGAATTTGCTTATTACTACCTAATGGTTGTATCACTCGCTCCTGTAGCGCTCTCAGTAACTTAACTTGTACTTCGTAGCTTAGATTCCCGATTTCATCTAGAAAAATAGTGCCCCCATTGGCAGCTTCAAAAGAACCTTTTTTATCGTTCACCGCACCTGTAAAAGCACCTTTGATATGTCCAAAAAGTTCGCTGGCAGCTAAATCTTTAGATAAAGCACCACAATCTATCGCGATGAATGGCTTGTTTTTGCGCTTACTTTGTTGATGTAGCGTCCTTGCGGCAAATTCCTTTCCAGTACCACTTTCGCCTTGTATCACTACAGACATGTCAGTTTCTGCCACTAAATCAATATGTTGATATAACCTATTGGCTACTTCACTTTTGCCTCTAATAAAATTATCTTCAGTAGTTTTGGGAGCTTCTTTTTTCTGTAACGCATTATCAATTACCATCAATAACTCATCTGGGTTGATGGGTTTGGTAATATAATCGCTTGCACCTAAATGGATTGCTTTAACCGCTGTTCGTACATCATTAAAAGAAGTCATGATAATAGCTGGAACAGCCAATCCTGTTTCACGGCGATGGTTGAGTACATCTATTCCAGTACCATCAGGTAAACGGTAATCGATTAATAGCAGTTGAAAATCTTCATGAGCAATTAATTTGAGAGCTTTGGCAACATTACTAACGGTGGTTACTTCGAAATTGTTCTTTGTTAAAAATCCTTCAATAATCTGAGCGAAAGTGCTGTCGTCTTCAATAATTAAAACAGATGCCATATATACAAAAATAGGAAAAGCCAGTATTATATAACTGGCTTTTCCCTTATTTAGTTTTAAGAAATGTAGATAATTGATTATTCTACTGGTTTACCTTCAGCGTCGAATTTCAATGAAGCGGTCTCTTCGTCTTTCTTCACATCAACTTGGAAGTAAGATTTATCGCCATCTTTTACGCTGAATGCTGCAGTTGGCGTCCAAGCTTTGTACGGGTCAGTTGCCAATACTGTTTTAATTGCATCTGGTAATGCCGATACTTCGATTGGAGTTTTTACCACGCTGTCCTGTACCGAAACATTTTCTTCATTACTGATTGAAACCTGTGCTTGAGTTGCAGTAGCTCCTGTAAGTTCTACTGGTTTACCTTCAGCATCGAATTTCAATGAAGCAGTTTCTTCCGCTTTTTTCACATCCACTTGGAAGTAGGCTTTATCACCATCTTTCACGCTGAATGCTGCGGTTGGAGTCCAATCTTTATATGGATCAGTTGCCAATACAGTTTTAATTGCATCTGGTAATGCTGATACTTCGATCGGCGTTTTCACCACACTGTCTTGAACTGAAACGATTTCTATTTTATTAACTGAAGCCTGAGCTTGTGTTGCTGTGAATCCTGCGAATGCTACGATAGCTGCTACAAATAACTTTTTCATAATATCTATTTTTAAGTTTAATACATTTTGTGAATTATACTAGGTATTGCTTCATAATGATGCCAATAGAGAATTTGCACTGTGCCAAAACGTTAAGTTGTTGTAAGTCAATTCATTGTTTTTATTTTGCTGAAATTGACTTTGTGGAGTTTCTCTACAACTTGTTTCCAAAGGCGGCAAATATCGTAGTAGCATTATTAATGAATTAACTTGATTTAGAAGTTGTAAGAATTCAATGTGTACAAAGTATGAGGTAAGTGAGGATACCCATCTATAGCTAGATGAGTCTTGTCGGTTTTGGCGCATTTGACGTATTTGTCTGTATTTGTAAGGTTTGTCGTTTTGGGTAGGCTGGTTGACCGTCGGTCTGCCGTTCGTCTACCGTCGGTCCTACGTTGGTGATTTGAAGTTGGAGATAATAGTGATTTTGAGCGCAGAGTGATGATCGAACTACCAAAATTTTGATATCAACCCTCATTCATAGTTGCTAGAAAAGCTAATTGTTGTGGTCTATTTAGCAGTTCAAGAAAAATTGCACAAAAAAATAAGCCAGCACAAAGGCTGGCTTATTCAAATTATGTAGTTTTAGAATGATCTAATTATTCTACTGGTTTACCTTCAGCATCGAATTTCAACGAAGCAGTTTCTTCTTCTTTCTTCACATCAACTTGGAAGTAAGATTTATCTCCATCTTTTACGCTGAATGCTGCAGTTGGCGTCCAAGCTTTGTATGGATCAGTTGCCAATACTGTTTTGATTGCATCTGGTAAAGCCGATACTTCGATTGGAGTTTTCACTACGCTGTCCTGTACCGAAACATTTTCTTCATTGCTGATCGAAACCTGTGCTTGAGTTGTAGTAGCTCCTGTAAGTTCTACTGGTTTACCTTCAGCATCGAATTTCAATGAAGCAGTTTCTTCCGCTTTTTTCACATCCACTTGGAAGTAGGCTTTATCACCATCTTTCACGCTGAATGCTGCGGTTGGAGTCCAATCTTTATATGGATCAGTTGCCAATACAGTTTTAATTGCATCTGGTAATGCTGATACTTCGATCGGCGTTTTCACCACACTGTCTTGAACTGAAACGATTTCTATTTTATTAACTGAAGCCTGAGCTTGTGTTGCTGTGAATCCTGCGAATGCTACGATAGCTGCTACAAATAACTTTTTCATAATATCTATTTTTAAGTTTAATACATTTTGTGAATTATACTAGGTAATGCTTCATAATGGTGCCAGAGGCGAGTATCTAAACGTGCCAAAATGTAAATAGCTATAAAACAGGCGTTTGTTTGTTTTTGATAAAAAATGAGGTTGTGGAGAAAGTCTACAACTTGTTGCGCAACGCTGCAAAAAAGTTTTAAATTTCGAATTTAATTAGTATTCCGCTTAATTTGTAATATGCAAAGATACCTATCAGCAGAATGGATTTACCCAGTAACCAGTGCGCCAATTGCAAATGGTGTTTTGGAAGTTTCTATAACGGGTGAAATTATATCGATATTAACTGCAGAAGAAGCAGAACAAAGAAATTTAGAGGGAATAGAGCAATTTGAAGGTGTTCTGGTTCCTGGATTTGTGAACACACATTGCCATTTAGAACTGTCGCACATGTTTGGCAAAATACCCGAGCATACAGGCTTGCCAGCTTTCGTGAGAGAAATTGTTGCACAGCGAGCAGCGGCAGATGAAATTATACTTGCTGCTATGGATGTTGCCGACAAGCAGATGCTCGAAAATGGAATTGTAGCCGTGGGCGATATTTCAAATCAGCTGCTTTCTAAAGAAGTAAAACAGCACAGTTCTTTATATTATCACACCTTTGTGGAAGTTTTTGGCTTTAACTGGCCATCGCAGCCTATTATAGATGAAGCTGTTAAAATAAGGGATAGCTATTGGCCACTTAAAGCCTCTATTGTACCACATGCGCCGTATTCGGTAAGTGACGAGTTGTTTCAGTATATAGAAAAAAATACCCGTCCGCACGATATTTTAAGTATTCATAATCAGGAAACAACTGCAGAAAATGAGTTTTTTGAAAGAGGAACAGGAGATTTTGAAGCCATGTATCAACGTATGGGCGTACCTAAAAGCGAAGCCCACGGAACTGGAAAAAATGCCATTCATTATCATTTACCTCAAATGCCAAGTAATAAAACATTGTTAGTGCATAATACTTTCACCAGCAAAGCTGATATAGATTTTGCTTCGGGGCAGCATAAGGATTTATATTGGTGCTTGTGTCCAAACGCAAACGTTTATATAGAAAATAACCTGCCGGACGTAAATCTGCTTTTTGATTCTCGAGTTATCGTAACCTTAGGGACGGATAGTTTAGCAAGCAATCATCAGTTATCTATCTTAGCGGAGATGCAAACGCTACAACAGAAAAAACGAGTTCCTTTTGATGAATTGTTGAAATGGGCTACGATTAACGGTGCGGCTTTTCTAGGTATCGATAGCCAATACGGAAGCTTTGAAGCAGGAAAAACACCAGGAGTAAATTTGATTGAGTTGGGCGAGGCAAAAATTATTAAATCTAAAAACGTAAAACGATTGATATAGTCTGGATTTAGGATTGGCGGTTTTTCTTTCGGATATTTAAGAATTATCTATCTACAACCATTAATAATTTACCTATGGCAAACATTAAATTATTCGAAAGCAACCAAATACGTTCCGTGTGGGACGAAACTGAAGAGAAATGGTATTTTGTTGTTGAAGATGTCATTTCTGTACTTACAGACAGCAAAGACCCTAAACAATACATAAAACGTATGCGGCAACGTGATGCTGAGCTTGCCCTAGGGTGGGTACAATTTGTACCTACCCTTTCGGTGGATACCGCAGGTGGTAAACTTTTCAATGTTAGGCGAAGCATCTACTACTGCCATTGTTAAAACGCAAAATTCCATAGGATTTAAAGAAAAACAACAGGTAGCTAAGCAGGGTGGGGCGGTTGCAGGAAATGCTACGAAAGAGTTGGAAAGCAAAACGGGACAAAAAGTAGTGTCTAAACAAAATTATTTGCCCGAAAAAAAGAAGATTGATAAGAAAGATTAAAAGCTGTGAATAGATGAAACCATCATGATTTTTCAAGCCCATAGGGCGATGAATAAATATGATAGCTTCATCACAAATAAAGACAAATTATAGACGGATGAAAAACGCAATCACTTCCTTATTCGATATCAAATATCCAATTATTCAAGCGGGCATGGTTTGGTGCAGTGGCTGGCGTTTAGCTTCCGCGGTTTCCAATGCAGGTGGTTTGGGCATCATTGGTGCAGGTTCAATGTATCCAGAGGTGTTACGTGAGCATATTCAAAAGTGTAAGCAAGCAACTGATCATCCTTTTGCCGTAAATGTACCATTGCTTTATCCAAACATTCAGGAAATCATGGATATTTTGGTAGAACAGGATCTTAAGATTGTATTTACTTCGGCCGGTAACCCCGCCACATGGACTAGCTTTTTGAAGGAAAAAGGAATGACGGTAGTTCACGTCATTGCCAATACTAAATTTGCGGTAAAAGCGGAGCAAAGTGGTGTAGATGCTATCGTAGCCGAAGGGTTTGAAGCCGGCGGCCATAATGGAAGAGAGGAAACGACCACTTTATGTTTAATTCCGATGATTAAACAAGCAGTGAAAATTCCTGTAATTGCTGCTGGTGGTATTGCAAGTGGAAGATCGATGTTAGCCGCTTTCGCCCTAGGTGCTGACGCAGTACAAATAGGTTCTGCATTTGCTGTAGCCGAAGAATCTTCCGCACATCCAAATTTTAAAGAACGTATTATTTCATCCGCCGAAGGCGATACCAAACTGAGGATGAAAAAACTAGTGCCTGTTCGTTTGCTCAAAAATGAATTTGCCGATGCAGTTGCGCAAGCCGAAGCAAACGGAGCTAGCACTACAGAACTCGCCACTTTATTAGGAAGAGCTAGAGCCAAATTGGGAATGTTTGAAGGCGATATAGCAGAAGGAGAGTTGGAAATCGGTCAAGTATCAGCTATGCTGAATGAAATTAAACCTGCTGCCATTATTTTGAATGAAATATGGGAAGAGTTTTTGTCAGAAAAAGATAAGTTGAGTGCATTAAAGTTTTAAATTTTACCACCTTAGACACCTTAGAAAACCTAAGTTTTTTCTGAAGTATAATTATTTGGAAAGACTGGCTAAAAATTTATTAAACATTATATTCTTCATCGATTTATTATCTTAAATGTGCTTAGGTGTCTAAGGTGGTTCAAATTTCTTACTTTTGTCGTCAAGAGGTTTCAAAAGTCTTGATACCCAATACTCATATCTCGATACTCATAAATGAAGCATATCAATATAAAAGTAATAGGAAAAGTACAGGGCGTGTTCTTTAGAGCAAGTACCAAAGCCGTAGCCGACCAAATGGGCGTTAAGGGGAAAGTGAAGAATGAAAAAGATGGTTCAGTACTAATAGAAGCAGAGGCCGACCAAATTACTTTAGATATGTTTTTGGAGTGGTGTAATAAAGGACCAGAAAAAGCAGTTGTAGAAAGTGTAATTGTGGAAGACGGAGAATTGCAGAATTATACCAACTTTGTAGTGATAAAGAAAAACCTTTTGTGGTAAACATCATTTACGGTTGTAGATTGACGAATTACGATTTAGACTTTCACAATCTAATAGGTTTTAAAATAAAATTGATTTTAGAAAATCGTAACTCTAAAGTCGCAAATCTAAAATCAACTTGTCTGTACTAAAAAAATTCTTGGGTCAAACGATGGTTTATGGTATCAGTACCATTTTATCTCGTTTGCTTAATTTTATTTTAACGCCAATTTTTACACGCACTTATGCTGCTGCGGTATATGGCGTTTTTACTAAAATGTATAGTTGGGCTTCCATTATTAACGCCATTTTGGCTTTTGGTATGGAAACTACCTATTTCAGGTATCTCAACAAATTCGAAGACAAGAAACAACAGGTTTATAACAACTCTTTTTTAGTGGTAGCTTTTATTGCTACTTTATTTTTAATTACCGGATTGGTATTTACCGACCCCATTACCAGATGGTTGGTAAATAACGACACCTCGAATTTTGCAGACCAAAGAAGATATGTGCAATATTTTGTGTGGCTGCTTTTTTCTGATGCCATTTGTATTATTCCCTTTGCCAAGTTAAGAGCCGATGGGAAGCCATTTAGGTATAGTGTCATCAAGTTTTTAAACATACTTACCTATGTTTGTTTGTGCCTGTTCTTCATTTACGGCATTCCCGCAATCATCAAAAACGATTTACCAACCGCTAATTTTTTTGCCAGTTGGTTTAGAGAAAAATGGGTGGGCTATGTGTTTATCGCTAATTTAGTAGCAAGTGTACTAACTTTCGTGTGCCTGTTGCCAGAGTTCCTAAAAATCCAAATGAAGTTCGATAAAGGTATGTTTGCCAAAATGCTTTCTTACAGTTGGCCAATATTGGTAGCTAATCTTTCTTTTATCGTTAACGAGAATTTAGATAAAATACTTTTAGACAAATATTCTACCGAAACGCAGGTAGGTATTTATGGTGCAGTTTGTAAAATCGCCATCTTCATGAGCATATTTAATACCGCATTCCGTTTAGGTGCAGAGCCTTTTTTCTTTAGTCATGCGAAAGAGAAAAATGCTAGAAATACTTATGCCGATATCCTTAAATATTTCGTAATTGCATTGGCTATTTTGTTTGTTGCCATAGTCGCTAACATCGAAATCTTAAAATATTTCATCAGTAGAGACAGCGCACATATTGCCGAATATTGGGTGGGTTTGCCTGCGGTTCCTTATTTGTTACTAGGCTATGTTTGTTTAGGTATTTATATGAACCTTTCTATCTGGTATCGCTTATCAGACCAAACGAAATTTGGCCTGTATATCTCGGTAGCCGGTGCTATTATTACCATTGCCTTAAACATCGTGCTGATACCTAAATATAGCTATATGGGTTCTGCTTGGGTAAGTATGTTAGCTTATTTTGTGATGATGGTTTTGTCTTATGTTTTAGGTCAAAAGTATTATCCAATTCCTTATAATCTAAAAAAGATCTCAGCTTACTTAATTAGCTCAACCATCATTGTATTCGCGTCATTTTTTATTTTTAACAGAAATATCTATATCGGCAATGCCTTATTAATAGGTTTTGTTGCCACGATATTTTACTTTGAAAAAAATGGGTTAAGAAAGATTTTAAAGCGTTAGTGTTTCATTCTCTCCATTAAACATTCAAAATTTATTCATTTGTAATATGCAAATCAAAATCATCAATAAGTCCACTCATCAACTTCCAGCCTACGAAACGGCCCATGCTGCAGGTATGGATTTAAGAGCTAATATCGAAGAGCAAATCATAATTAAACCTTTACAGCGTTTTCTAATTCCAACGGGTTTGTTTATTGAGTTGCCAGTGGGTTACGAAGCGCAGATTAGACCAAGAAGCGGTTTGGCCTACAAGCATGGCGTTACAGTGTTGAATTCGCCAGGTACTATAGATGCCGACTACCGTGGAGAACTAAAAGTATTATTGGTAAATTTATCGGATACTGATTTTGTGGTAAACAACGGCGAGCGTATTGCGCAAATGGTGGTAGCCAAACATGAAAACGTAGTTTGGGAGCAAGCAGAAGAATTAAGTGACACTGATAGAGGCGCAGGAGGTTACGGACACACGGGAAAAGGCTAATTGTTTAAATTGATGAATTGTTTAGACTAGACGCAAAAGCTAAAACTTGATGTGCCTATCCTAAACTTGTTGAGGTATCGGAAACTACTTTATGTTCTTGGTGCCTTTGTGTTTAAGATAAAATTAATGAATAAACCATTTTTTACAGTGATTTTAATAGGGTTGTGCTTTACTATACAAGCGCAGCAAACACCTGTTGCCGTAAGAGATAGCAACGCCATAAAAGAACTTTTCTTTGCCGGTTTAAAAGAGAAACTAACGGAAAACTATGTGAATGCGAACAATAGTTTTTCTAAAATCCTGATTATTGATCCCAATAATAGTGCAGCCCATTTTGAGATCGCAAATATCCAGCTGCGCCAAAATAAATTGCTTGATGCCGAAGTATCTATAAAAAAAGCTTTGGCTACACAACCCAACAACACTTGGTACCTAAAACTACAAACAGAAATATACAAACGTAGTGGTAACATGGACGCTTTGGTGCAAGCCTTTGATCAATTGATCAAACTGGATCCAGCATCAGAAAGCTATCATTTTGATAGGGCAAATGCATTATACATCTCGGGAAAAGTAGATGAATCTAAGAAAGCATACGATTTGTTAGAAGAAAAATTTGGGGTTTCGAAATCTTCAACAGCGGCTAAACAACGTTTCAAAAACCAAGCAGAACTGGCTAACGGAAATGATTTGCAAAAAATGATCAATGATAATCCAAGCGATGTTAAAAACTACATTGATCTAAGTGGTACGCTTTTAGAAAAAAACCAAAATGAGGAAGCTTTGGCTGTGCTGCTAAAAGCAAAAAATATTGATGCCGATAATTACGAGTTGAATTTGGCATTGGCCGATGTTTACCATGCACTTAAAAAATCAGAAGAAGCTTTTGCGTCACTTAAAATAGCGTTCTCTAATCCGGAAATGCCTTTGCCTAATAAGGTGAAGATTTTGAGCCAAATGTTGCTTCGTTTTAGTAAGCCAGAGGTTGTGAAAAATGCTACTGAGCTTGGCTTAATAACGCTTCATGATCATAAAGACGATGCAAAGGTGATGGTGTTATATGGCGATATCCTTTATCAGCAAGGTAACTTGAGTGGTGCAAAAGAGCAATACTTAGCTGCCATTAAAAAATCTGAACAACTTTACATCGCTTGGGAAAAAGTACTGGGTGTACAAACATTAATGGGCAGCTACGAAGAAGCAATTAAAACTGGTGAAGAAGCCTTAACGATATACCCAAATCAGGCAATTTTATACTATTATAGAGCATTTGCTTTGCACAGAAATGGACAAAATGCAGAAGCTGGATTTGAACTTAGAAATGCCTTGCAGCTAGAACCAGAAGATGCGAATTTAAAGGCAATGATTTTGGCCTTGCAAGCTGAGGTATTGATTGACCAAGGCAAACTAAAAGAAGCTGATGCGGCATTTGATAAGGCAGTAGTTTTAGCTCCTAATAATTACCTAACCATGAGTAATTATGCATATTATCTTGCTTTGCGTAACCATGATTTGCCTAAAGCAGAGAAGTTGGCCGCCAAAGCAGCCTCCGCATTGCCAAAAAACTCTTCTGTTTTAGATACTTATGCTATTGTGCTTTTAAAATTGAATAGGTTCGAAGAAGCCTTAAATCACATACAAAAAGCCTTACAAAACAACGAGGCTGATAATCCTGTTTATTTAGAACATTATGGTGATATTCTTTTCCTAAAAGGAGAAAGAGAGAATGCAATAACGCAATGGCAAAAAGCAAAAATTGCGGGAAATCAGTCGGAGAAATTAAATAGAAAGATAAATGAGAAGAAATATATTAAATAGCGTTTTAATTGGAACCTTAGCTTTTGCTGTGGTAGGTTGTAGGCCAAAGAAGGAAATTGTGAAAGCTCCACCGGTAGCAGAAACAGCTACTTTTAATGATAAGAAATCTGAAAACCTCAAAACCTTATTGGGAAAAGAACTTCAGTACAGTACTTTGTCATTAAAAGGAAAAACAGATTTGGATATTGATGGGGATGTGAAAAATGTAACGCTTAACATTCGCATTAAGAAAGATGAAAAGATTTGGTTTAGTATTACTGCTTTGGGTGGTGCTATAGAAGCGGCCCGTGGAATGATTACTCCGGATAGTTTGCTTTTAATGACTCGACTTCCAGATAAGACAATTCTTAGGAAACCTTTGTCGTATCTGCAAAATTACACCAATAAGCAAGTGAATTTTGGTTGGTTGCAATCTATTTTAACAGGAAACACGATCAAAGAGTTTATGACGGAAAAGTCGGGCTTGAGCCAAGAAAATGGAGTTTGGGTATTAAATGGAACAGAACAGAGTTTAGCTTATAGGATATTGTTTAATACATTGTTAAAACCTACAGAACTTACTTTGAATGATGCAAAAGCAGCTCAGGGTCTTAAGGTAGATTACGATAAATATACGCCCGTAAATAACGGACTGTTTCCATCGGTAATGAAAATAACATCAGCCGTAGGCAATAAAAAAATAAGCGTGGCCGTTGAGTTTGTGAAAATAGATGCTAACGTAGCTTTAGAATTCCCTTTTTCGGTTCCAAAGAACTATGAAGTAATCAATTAATTTTTTATACTTTTGGTTAATGAAGTTAAATAAAGCCCTACTTTTAATTGTTGCTGTATGTCTTTGCGCTAACGCCTTTGCGCAATCAAGTAAAGAACTAAAGCGTAAAAAAGAAGCTTTACAAAGAGAAATAGAGCTGGCCCAAAAAAATCTTAATAAAGCGGCGAGCGGTAAAAAGCTAACGCTAGGCCAAATCAATGCTATTAAAGCACAAATCAGATTAAGGCAAGATAAAATTTCTACCATCAACTCGGAGATGAAAAATCTCGATCATCAAATTCATGAAAATACCAACAAGGTGCAGAACCTTAAAGGTCGTTTGGCCGATTTGAAAAAGGAATATGCAGGTATGATTCGCTTTGCGCAACGCAATAGAAATTCATACGATAAAATGATGTTCATTTTTGCTGCAAACGATTTTAACCAAGCTTATAAGCGTATCAAATACCTGCAACAGTTTGGCCAGTATCGTAAAAAGCAAGCGGCTTATATTCAGGGAACTGAAAAGCAATTGAGCAATCAGATTGTGGTGCTAGACAAGAACTTGAAAAGTAAAGGGAATCTATTAAAGGAAGAACAAACTGAAAAAAGTAAACTTGATAAAAATAGAAGTGAACAAACGGTTGTACTTAGTAAATTAAGTAAGCAAGAAAAACAGTTTCAACAAGATATTAAGAAAAAAAGGCAGCAACAAGCTGCGGTAGATAGAGAAATTAGAAATGCCATCGCTAGAGAAATTGCCGCGGCAAAGAAGAAGGCGGAAGAGGAAGAAAGGGAGCGTGAAAGAATTGCTGCCGCAAAGGCTAAAGCCGAAAATAAAGCTGCACCAACTACGTCAACAAAACCTAAGACAACTAGTGAGGCTTTGAGAGCTACACCAGAAGCAGACAAACTTTCAAATGCTTTTGAAGCTAACCGCGGTAGTTTGCCGTCCCCTGTTTCCTCGGGGTATATTACCTCTAAATTTGGTGCATACAAAGTTGATCAAGCGTCTGGCAGAAATGACGGTGTTACTTTTCAAACGTCTGAAAACGCTGCGGTAAGAGCTGTCTTTAATGGTAAGGTGGCAAAGGTTAGAAATATTTTCGGCAGATTTTTTATCCTTATCAATCATGGAGAATATTATACAGTTTATCAAAATTTAAAAAGTGTATCTGTATCTGAAGGTGCCAGTGTTTCTACGAAGCAAACGATTGGTGTAGCTGGAGAAACAGAAGGTATTCCAGAAGTTGGGTTTCAGGTTTCTAGAAGTGGGGTGCCACAAAACCCAGAGAGCTGGTTGGCTCGATAACGTGCGCATTTGCCTAAATAAACCCTATATTTGTATAAAATTAGTTTAAAATGTATAACACGCCGTTATTAGAGTTCTTAAATATTGGTGGAAGTGAGATGATTCTCATCGTGATTGCCATACTTTTGTTATTTGGAGGTAAAAAATTACCTGAATTAGCAAAAGGATTGGGTAAGGGCATACGTGAGTTTAAAGATGCTTCTGAAGGTGTAAAGAGAGAAATTCATCGTAATATCAATTCTTTTGATACTGACGAAGAAGACAGAAAAGCTGATGAAAATCGCAGATATCGTGAACCGGAAGTAGACAACTCGCACTCTATCCACGAAGAGCCTACTGCTGATGCAGAAAACCAAAATGAAGCACAGCACGTAGATACTAAAGAAGAAGACAAGGGACCAAAAAGTTCCGTTTAAAAAATTGAATACATAAAACGACAGTCATGTTACAAACACCAATGCTAGCAGCGCTAGGTACAACCGAAATCATCTTAATCATTGTAGCAATTTTATTGCTTTTTGGAGGTAAAAAAATTCCAGAATTAATGCGTGGTTTAGGTAAGGGTATGAAGGAATTTAAAGACGGTAAAGACGGAGTAGACTCTACTACTACAGACAATACCAACAAGCCTCAATAAACTTCATTTACGAACGCTTTTTTTTAGATTTTGAAGAAATACAGCTCTTTAACAGAGATACAGGGAGAACTTGCGCAGAAGCAGCTAACGTTAAAGGAACTTATTGCCTACTATTTTGAGCAAATAGAAACGCATCAACACCTCAATGCATTCAACGAGGTGTTTTTTAGTTCTGCAAAAAAGCAAGCTGAGGAAATACAAGCTAAACTTGAAAAAGGTTCGGCAGGTAAGTTAGCAGGTATGGTTATCGGTATTAAAGATAACATTTGCTACGAAGGCCATGTGGTTAGTGCTTCTTCTAAAATGCTAGAGAATTTTGTTTCTCCATATTCTTCAACTGTAGTTAAAAGGTTGCTAGCGGAAGATGCCATTATTATTGGTCGCTTAAACTGCGATGAATTTGCAATGGGTGGCTCTAATGAAACTTCTTATTTCGGTACAGTTAAAAATGCTGCCGATGAAGAACGTGTTGCTGGCGGTTCATCAGGTGGTTCGGCAGTTGCAGTACAGGCCGATATGTGTTTGGCTGCACTTGGTACCGATACCGGTGGTTCTGTTCGCCAGCCAGCAGCTTTTTGTGGTAATATTGGTTTTAAACCAACTTACGGACGTATTTCTCGTTATGGCGTAATCGCATACGCCTCTTCTTTTGACCAAGTTGGAACACTTACTTCATCAGTTTCTGATGCCGCTTTACTGTTAGAGGTTTTGGCTGGTGCCGATGAAAACGACAGTACAGTTTCTTCGCTAGAGGTTCCTAGATATTCAGAGGGTTTATCTTCAACAGAGAAAAAGAAAATTGCTGTATTAAAAGAAACGATAGAAAGCGATGCCCTAGATGTTGAAACTAAGGAAGCTATTCTTTCAGCTATCGAAAAATTTAAAAAAGATGGCCACGAAGTAAGTTATGTTTCTTTTGATTTGTTAGCCTATTTAGTGCCGACTTATTATATTTTAACCACAGCGGAAGCCTCTTCAAACTTGTCGCGTTATGATGGCGTACATTATGGCTACCGTAATACGCAAGCGCAAAGCTTAAACCAACTATACAAAAGCTCAAGAGCTGAAGGTTTTGGTGAAGAAGTAAAGCGTCGTATCATGCTTGGTGCTTTTGTTTTAAGTGCTGGATATTACGACGCCTATTATCAGAAAGCGCAAAAAGTACGTCGTTTAATCAGAGAAAAAATTGAAGCTTTGTTACACTCTCACGATGTATTGGTAAGTCCGGTGGCGCCTACACCAGCTTTTAAAATAGGTGAAAACGTACAAGATCCTTTGGTGATGTACATGGCAGATATTTATACTGTATTGGCTTCTTTGGCTGGTATTCCTGCAGTTGCTTTGCCTTTGGGCAATAATAAAGCGGGTTTGCCGTTAAGTATCCAATTAATGACCAAACATTTTAACGAACAGGCTTTACTTTCGTTATCACATAGTTTTTTAAAAAACGCGTAGTCATCGCATAAAAATAAATACATAGCACATAGAATATTAAGTTTTAGGTAGGTTATCTATGTTTCTATGTGGTTAAAAAACGGCTTATGAGGAAATTGATACTTACTGTTTTGTGTTTCGTAGTTGTTTTAAGCGCTCAAGCTCAAATTCCTGTTAAAGTAATTCAAAGCGATACCATTTTAAAAAGGTTAACTACCGCTCTACCCTCAGATACTGTTGCTGTACCAGTAATAGAACAAGCTTTGCTTTTTGGGCAGAGCTTGTTGTATAAATTACGTCTAGATTCTATAAAACAAACTGTTCCGTTAGATTATAATGAATACGTGCAAAGCTATATCGACATTTACACTAAACGTAAAAGTATGTATGGCGATATGCTGGGGTTATCTTCTTACTACTTCCCCATCTTTGAAAAGGCTTTAAAAAGTTATAATATTCCCGCGGAAATTAAATACCTAGCTATTGTAGAATCTTCTTTAAATCCGCACGCAGTTTCTAGAGTTGGCGCTACAGGTTTGTGGCAGTTTATGTTTGGTACGGCAAAGGCTTATGGTTTAAATATGGACAACTTTGTTGATGAACGCAAAGACCCTATACAAGCTAGCTATGCGGCGGCGGCATATTTTAGAGATGCTTATGAAGAGCTTGGCGACTGGCTGTTAGCTATTGCGGCTTACAATTGTGGCAAAGGAAATGTAAATAGAGCAATTGTTAAAGCTGGTTCTCGTGATTTTTGGGAAATCAGGAAGTTTTTGCCTAAAGAGACCAGTAATTATGTACCTGCATTTATTGCCGCAGTTTATGTGATGAAATATGCCAAAACACATCAAATTGTCCTTAAACCAAACGACTTTATTTTTAAAACGGATACAGTTTTAGTAAAAAACTTTGTAGCGTTAAATGATGTAGCACTTGCGATAAATCATAAAGAGGAAACTTTGGTAGCGCTAAATCCTAGCTATAAAAAGAAAATAGTGAACGGAACTGATGCTTTTCCCAAACGTATTGTTATCCCGAAACCAGAACTTCAGTTTTATGAGCCACTTTTTGAGGTCTTGAATAATGATATAGAAACGGACAAGCAAATCATATTAGCATCAACCGACGATGTTAGGGATTTGAGGAAAAAGGCACAGCCCAAAAAAATAGCGCCTGTTGCTAATATAGTTTTACACAAAGTATTACCTGGTCAAAGCCTAAATGCTATTGCCAATAAATATGGTGTAGAAGTGCAAGATTTAAAGGTTTGGAATGAACTCAAAGTATCAACCATCATTCCTGGACAAAAGCTAAAAGTGTACAGGGATACTGTTCCTGCTAAGTTTACACCAAAAGCCAAAGCTAGTTTTGCAAATTACAAAGTGAAGCAAGGTGATACTTTATCTAGCATCGCTGAAAAATTTGACGGCATTACCGTAGCAAGTTTAAAAGCAGCTAACGGTTTAAAATCTGCAAAAATTACGGAAGGCATGGTACTGAAGGTGATGTAAATGTCATTCGTCATTCCCGTGAAAATGGGAATCTTAAAGTGGATAAAAGTTGTACTAGAGCAATGCGACATCCGACTATGCGACTATCACGATGATATTGGTTAATTTCTAATCACTTGTTGGCGTCCTCGCCAACGAGCAACAAATCTATTATTCATTCAACCTGTGGTTGGTGTTATCACCAACCAGTTGAACGCAAATTATATTAGCATCTTAGATTTAACTTCGTTGATTTTCAATTCTCCTCTTGCCTTGTCGAAATAGCGTACATGTGGGAATGCTTTAATCATTTGTTGGCGTCCCCGCCAACGAGCAGTAGGACAACTATTATTATCTGATAAATTGAAAACGTTGGCGAGGACGCCAACGACTGAAATAATGAAGTGCTATGAGAAGGCTTTAGTTCTCTAAGCCCTATTGAGGCGGCAGCCCACAGTGAGCTTCAGCGAGCGAGGACTACAGCCAAAAGAGGGACTTCCCATAAATAGTAGCTAGCATTAGCTTTTCTTAAAGGAAAACAATCGTCCTAAATTTATCGGTCCTTTCGCTTATTTACAGAGGCTAATTTTAAAGGCCACTATAACTTATTACCAGTCAATGTGGATTGACAAAAAACAGATTGTATCCCCTAAAAAAAGATTGTAACTTTGGCCGCTACAAATTCATTAAAAGATGAGCAAGATTAACAGAAAACAAGATGCTTTAGATTACCACTCGCAAGGGCGGCCTGGGAAAATTGAAGTAATACCTACTAAACCGTATTCTTCACAGAGAGATTTGACATTAGCATATTCTCCTGGTGTAGCAGAACCTTGTTTAAAAATTGCAGAGAACAAAGAAGACGTTTATAAATACACTGCAAAAGGAAACTTAGTTGCTGTAATTAGTAATGGTACCGCAGTTTTAGGTCTTGGAGATATTGGTCCAGAAGCTGGTAAGCCAGTAATGGAGGGTAAAGGTCTTTTGTTTAAGATTTTTGCTGACATCGACGTTTTTGACTTAGAATTAGACACTAAAAATGTTGACGAGTTTGTAAATATCGTTAAGGCATTGGAGCCAACTTTTGGAGGTGTTAACCTAGAAGATATTAAAGCGCCGGAGTGTTTCGAAATTGAGCGTAGGCTTAAAGAAGAAATGAATATTCCGGTAATGCATGATGACCAACACGGTACGGCAATTATCTCGGCAGCTGCGTTAATCAACGCTTGCGAGTTGCAAAAGAAGAAATTAGATAAAATCAAGATTGTGGTAAACGGAGCGGGTGCTGCGGCTATCTCATGTTCGAGACTTTACGAAGCTATTGGCGCTAAGAAAGAAAATATCGTGATGTGTGATAGAAGCGGTGTAATCCGTGCTGATCGTGAAAAATTAGATCCGATTAAGGCAGAATTTGCAACTACTCGTGACTTAAATACCTTAGAAGAAGCAATGAAAGATTCTGATGTTTTCATTGGTCTTTCATCAGCAGACTGCGTTTCGGTAGACATGTTAAAGTCGATGGCGAAAAATCCTATCGTAATGGCAATGGCTAACCCAAATCCAGAAATTGCTTATGATTTAGCGATCAATTCTCGTAAAGATATCATTATGGCAACTGGCCGTTCTGATTATCCTAACCAAGTGAACAATGTTTTAGGTTTCCCTTATATTTTTAGAGGAGCTTTGGACGTGAGAGCAACGGCAATTAACGAAGAAATGAAGATTGCTGCGGTTCGTGCTATTGCCGAGCTAACTAAGAAGCCTGTTCCGGAAGCGGTAAACATGGCTTATAATGCTAAAAACATCAAATTCGGTAAAGATTATATCATTCCAAAACCAATGGATTTCCGTTTGATGACCAACGTTTCTATGGCGGTGGCAAAAGCGGCAATTGAAAGCGGTGTAGCTCGTAAAGTTATTACCGACTGGGATGCTTATGCAGAAGAATTAAGAAAACGTTTGGGTACAGATGATGCGATTATGCGTGCCATCACCAACAAGGCAAAATCAGATCCTAAGCGTGTGGTTTTCGCAGAGGCGGATAACTATAAGATCTTAAAAGCTGCCCAAATTGTTAAGGATGACAATATCGCTATTCCAATCTTATTGGGTAACAAAGAGAAAATCCAAGCAATTATCGAAGAAAGCGCATTAGAGCTAGAAGGTGTTCAAATCATCGATCCAGCGCTGGAGCCAGAAAGAACTCAAAAATACGCTAAATCGTTATACGAGAAAAGGCAGAGAAGAGGAGTTACTTCGGTAGCTGAAGCTGCAAAAATGATGCGTGACAGGAACTATTTCGGTTCTTCGATGGTAGAGTTTGGCGAAGCAGATGCGATGATTTCTGGCTTGACTAAAAACTACGCGACTACTATTAAACCGGCTTTACAGGTTATAGGTACAGAAGAAGGTGTGAAACGTGTGGCTGGTATGTATATGATGATGACTGAAAAAGGCCCAGTTTTCTTTGGCGATACTACAGTAAATGTAGATCCAACGGCAGAAGAGCTGGTAGATTTGGCGTTATTATTAGAAAAATCAGTTAGAAAATTCAACATTACGCCACGTATTGCAATGCTTTCTTACTCTAACTTTGGTTCTAACGATGGTATCGTTCCAGAGAAAACTAGAAAAGCGGTTAAGATTCTTCATGAGAAATATCCAGATGTTATTGTTGATGGAGAGATGCAAGGAAATTTCGCCATTAACACTGCAATGCTTCAAGATAACTTCCCTTTCAGTAGGTTAGCAGATGCGCCAGCAAATACATTGATATTCCCTAATCTAGAGTCGGGAAATATTGCTTACAAGCTTTTACAAGAACTTGGTGGCGCGGAAGCGGTTGGACCAATTTTACTGGGACTTAAAAAACCAGTTCACATTGTGCAGTTGGGTAGTTCGGTAAGAGAAATTGTGAATATGGTAACTATTGCGGTACTAGATGTACAGGCAAAGGAAGAAGAAGCGGAACCGAAAAAAAAGGGTCTGTTTAAAAAGAAATAGTTTAACACTTTTAAGTGTTGAATTTCTGAGTTTAAGAAAGTTAAAAAGCTAATTGTTTATTACCTTTAGCTTTTTAATTTTAACTTAGAACAACTATGTACGCATATATTGATGGGAAACTGACGTTTAAATGTCCAACCTATATTGTTGTAGAAGCAGGCGGTGTTGGTTATCACATCAATATATCGTTAAATACCTACGCTGCATTGGGTAGCGCAGAGCGATGCAAGGTCTATACGTGGTTGCATGTAAAAGAAGATGCACACACGCTATATGGTTTTGTTGACGAGGGAGAACGCAAATTGTTTCTTCATTTGATTTCAGTTTCGGGTATTGGCCCAACTACCTGCCGAATGATGCTCTCTTCTATCACTCCAGCAGAAATACAACAAGCTATTGTTAGTGCCGATGTGGCATTGATACAAAAAATAAAAGGAATAGGTGCTAAATCTGCACAACGTATTGTGCTAGAGCTACAAGATAAATTGAAAAAAGAAGGTATAGAATCATTAATTTCTATGCCTATCCACAATACAATTAAAGATGAAGCGTTATCTGCTTTGATCATGCTTGGCTTTGGCAAACAGGTGGCAGAAAAAGCATTGGAAAATGTGATTAAAAGAGCTGATAGTGAGTTAACTGTCGAGCAAATGATCAAACAAGCTTTGAAGAATTTATAAATAAACCAGATTGACAAACAAACTTACCTATTTTGTTTTATTGGTAGGCCTATGCGTGGGCCAAAAATCGTTCTCACAGATAAACAGTGCAGGAGCTAGGATAGACTCTGCAAAAAATACATTTAATCTAAAGGAAAAACAATGGATGGGCTTGCGTACTTACAGCAATCCATTTTTTAAGCTTCCCGAAAACATTAAGCGAGAAGTAGAGTACGATGCCAATAATAACCGTTATATCATTACAGAACGTATTGGTGAGAAACTTTATTCTCCACCTCAATACTTAACTGTAGAACAATATTTACGTTTAGTTAATAGCGATATTAAACGTGAAAATTGGCGTTTATTCTCTAACCAAGAGATAGATGATATTCGTAAAACTGGCGTTATTCCAGAAGTAAAAATTAATAGCCGTGTTTTTGAAAAGATTTTTGGGGGCACTACCATTGATATTCAGCCAAGTGGTGAAGCAGAACTTACCTTTTTAGGTCGTGTAAATAAAAACGAAAATCCGCTTTTCAACGAACGTCAAAGGGTGCAGAGTAATTTTGATTTTACACAACGTATCCAAATGGACGTGGTGGGTAACATCGGTACAAAGATGAAGATCAAAATGAACTACAATACCGAAGCACAGTTCGATTTTGAAAATCAAATTAAATTAGATTATACCGGCGGACCAGATGATATCATTAAAAAGATAGAAGCAGGTAATGTTAGCTTGCCTTTAAATACTTCATTAATTACTGGTACACAAGCCTTATTTGGTATTAAAACGCAGTTGCAATTTGGCAAGTTGGGTTTAACTACCGTTTTCACGCAGCAAAAATCTCAATCTAAGCAAATAGAAATTAGCAACGGAGCACAACAAAGTGATTACCGTATTAGTGGCAGCGAGTACGAAGCCAACAAACACTACTTCTTAGCACAATATTTTAGAAATAAGTATAACGAAGCTTTAAGAACCGCTCCCGTAATTAGGTCTGCTGTAAATATTACAAAAATTGAAGTTTGGGTAACGAATAAAACGGGTAATACCTCCGACTCAAGGGATGTAGTTGGCTTTGCTGATTTGGGAGAAAATACGCCGTATAACTCTACAGCAACTGGGGGGCAAATTACTGGTGGGACTTCGCTACAACCAGCTGCATTTTTCAACACAGATTTTCCTCAGCGCTCCAATAATCTACTCACGCTTATTAATAACTTGCCAGAAGCAAGAGAGTCTAATAAAAATGCGATACTAGATTTTTTCAGAAATAACCCAAGTGTTCCCGCTACGGATAACTTTGCTAAGATTACCTATGCTCGTAAGTTAACCGATCGTGAGTTTACGATACATCCTCAATTGGGTTATATCTCATTAAATGTAAACCTAAATACAGATGAACTGCTCGCTGTAGCGTATCGATACACCGAAAATGGTACAGAATATCAAGTAGGAGAGTTTTCTACCGACGTCCCTTTTAATCAAGCTACGCCCAACGTATTATATACAAAATTACTTAAGAACGAAACCACCAAGCCGAATCTTCCGATTTGGGATTTGATGATGAAAAACATCTATAATATAGGTGGTTATCAGATTAGTAATCAAAATTTCAAGCTAGATATTTTTAGGTTGGATGAAACAGCTGGTGTGGAGCGAGCGGTAATTACTGAAGGAGTTAATACAATAAATAAAATTTGGATTAATGCAGTTGGTTTAGATCGTTTAAACCCTCAAAAGGAAGCTAAGCCGGATGGTGTTTTCGATTTTGAAGCACAAAATAGTCCGTTCGCTTCTTCTCAAAGCAACATCGGTACTACAAATAATCCGAGTTTTGGCACAGGTACTTCGGCAACTTCTTTAAGCAATACTATCAGCGGTTACGTTACGATAGATCCACAAAATGGGCGTATTATTTTTCCTTTTGTAGAGCCGTTTGGTGAAAGCTTGGCAGAGCAGTTTAATCTCGGTGAAATTGATGCAACAGGTAGAGATTTAAGAGAGAAATATGGATATAGGCAGTTGTATGATTCTACTAAGGTAGTTGCGCAGCAAAATTTCACGGAGAAAGATAGATACATCATCAAAGGACATTATCAGTCAGAAATATCTTCAGAGTTTAGTTTAAATTCTATCAACGTACCCGAAGGTTCTGTGAAAGTATTTATGGGTAGTATTCCTTTAATGGAAGGCAACGACTATACTGTAGATTACATGAGTGGAAGAGTGAAAATATTGAATACGGCATTGCTAAGTTCTGGGCAGTCTATCCGTATTTCTACAGAAAATAATGAACTTTTTGGTCTTCAGCAACGCTCCTTATTTGGTGTTCGTGGAGATTATCGGGTAAACAATAAACTGAATATCGGTGGTACTTTTATGAACCTTACCGAACGACCAATTACACCGAAAGTTAATTTTGGGGAAGAACCAATATCTAACTCCATTTGGGGAATGGATGTGAATTATACCTCCTCATCTAGATTCTTAACTAAGATGGTGGATAAGCTGCCTTTTATCTCCACTAAAGAGAAATCTAACATTACCTTTTACGGAGAATATGCAAAGTTAGTTCCGGGGCATCCTTCAGCATTAAATATGGGAGGTAGCAAAGGCGGGTCAAGTTATCTCGATGACTTTGAAGCTTCTCGTTCTGTCATCGATTTAAAAAGTGCTATTGCTTGGCAAATTTCTGGTACACCGCAAATGTTTCCAGAACATCTTTTTAATGACGATTTACGTTATGGTTTTAATCGTGCTAAAATCGCTTTTTACAATATCGATCCTATTTTCTATGGAAGAGGTGGACAGGGACAGTTGCCAACCAATTTAACTAATAATAAAAACGAGCTTTCTAACCATTATGTAAGAGAGATTCTAGAAACAGAGGTTTTTCCATTTAAGCAAATCAGTACGGGGCAGGCAGTTACTTTACAAACGTTAGATCTGGCCTATTATCCAACTTTAAGAGGACCTTATAACTTTACTACAACGGGCTTTAATCCAGATGGAACGCTACAGAATCCAAGAAGCAGATGGGGTGGCTTAATGCGACGAGTAGATGTGAATGATTTTGAAGCACAAAATATCGAATATATCGAGCTATGGGTAATGGATCCTTTTATGAACAAACCAGGTTCACAAGGGGGAGATTTATATTTCAACATCGGTAATATCTCGGAAGATATCTTAAAAGATGGACGTAAGTCGATTGAAAACGGTTTGCCAGCTGGAGATGATGCAAGTAAATATGATGAAACCACATGGGGTAGGGTAGCGAAGTTGCAGCCCGTAGTACAGGTGTTTGATAATGACCCTAATGTAAGAAGAGCACAAGACGTTGGTTTGGATGGTTTGTCTAATGCAAATGAACGTACATATCAATCTTTTGCTCCAAACATTGCTCAAATTAAAGCAATATTAAATCCTGCGGCTGCTGCGGCATTTGATAACGATCCTGCATCAGATGATTATTCTTATTTCCGAGGAAGTAATTTAGATCAGGAGAATGCCGGAATTTTGAAGCGTTACATGAATTTTAACGGCTTAGAAGGGAACTCGAAAACGTCACAGCAATCTCAACAAGAACTGGGATTAGAAAATTCTGCTTCTACTGCATTGCCAGATGGTGAAGATATTAATCGTGATAACAACATGACCCAGTCGGATGAATATTATGAATATAAAATATCTATCCGCCCTGGAGATTTAGAAGTAGGCAGAGGATTTGTAACTGATAAAGTGGTATCTGCTGTTAAATTAGCTAATGGGCAAACCCAAAATGCAACTTGGTACCAAATACGAGTTCCTTTGGCTCAATATGAAGGATTGCCAAAAGGCGGTATTCAAGATTTCAAATCTATCCGTTTTGTAAGAATGTATATGACAGAATTTGCAGATACTACGGTTTTAAGGTTTGCAAAAATTCAGTTTGTGCGTGGTGAATGGAGACAGTACAACGCTAAAAACGAAAGCGGTAAAGTTATTGCAGATCCAAATTTAGGGTTAGCTCCGCCTGCAGATAATTCTGTATTGGAATTGGGAACGGTAAATATCGAAGAAAACGGTAGAAGAGTGCCCATTCCTTACGTAGTGCCTCCAGGCATTGAAAGGGAGCGTGATTTCAGTAATTACAGAGGTGATACCCGTCAAAATGAACAATCTTTATCATTAATTGTCAAAGGATTGAAAGACGGTTACGGGAGAGCAGCGTTTAAAACGGCTATTAACGATTTCCGATCTTATAAGAAATTGGAAATGTATGTCCATTTAGAGGCGTTAGAAAATTTCCCTTTAGAAAATAATGAACTTAGTGCCTTTTTAAGGGTTGGAACGGATAACAATGATAACTATTACGAGTACAATCAACCATTAAGAGTTACTAATGTAGGCACAAGTGACCCTTATGCTATTTGGCCAGAGGAAAACAAAATGGTAATTGAGCTTGAGTTGTTCCAGAAAGCTAAGATTGCCCGTAACAATACCCGTAGAGGAGCTACTCCATGGCCAATTAATGAGCCTTTTATTTATAGCGACGGATTAAATACGATCATCGTAAAAGGTCAGCCAGATATGAGTAAAGTGAGGGTGTATATGCTTGGTATAAAAAATCCATTGCAAGGAGCGATCGGTTCGCCAGCTAATGATGATGGAATGGAGAAATCCGCACAGGCATGGTTTAACGAATTACGCTTAACTGAATTTGATGAACGCGGCGGTTGGGCGGCTACTGGAAGAATGAGCATGAAATTGGCTGATTTTGCTGATGTCAATGTTTCTGGAACTAAATCAACTATTGGTTTTGGTTCTATTGATAGTAAAGTAAGTGAGCGTAGCAGAGCCGATAATGTAGCCTTTGATATCTCTTCGAATATGGAATTGGGTAAGTTCTTACCTCAAAAAAGTGGCGTTAAAATTCCAATGTTCGTGAGTTATTCTAAACAAGTAGCTACACCTCAATTTGACCCACGTACTCCAGATATTGAGCTGTCAAAAGCGCTGGAGATTTCTACGAAAGCACAGCGAGATTCTATCTTGAACTTTGCACAAGATTATACTACCCGTAGTAGCTTGGCATTTACTAATGTGCGCAAAGACCGTGTAAGCGAAGATGCGAAAGTGAGGTTGTGGGATATTGAGAACTTTAACGTATCCTATGCACAAAGTAAATTATCACATCGTGATTTTATTAACGAAGTAACGATACAAAATACTTATAAAGCCTCTTTAGCTTACAATTATAGCTACAACTCAAAAAATTATCAGCCGTTCGATAAGATAATTAAGTCGAATACTTTAAAGCTCTTGAAAGATTTCAATTTTTCATTATTGCCGAATTCGATCAACTTTAGAATAGACTTTGATCGTTTTTATGCGGAGAATACATTGAGAAATAATGACCCTAATAATCCGATTCCTATTAATACAACATTTAACAAGAATTTTCAGGTAACGAGAGTGTATGGTATTGCTTGGGATCTGACCAAATCGCTGAGTTTAGATTTTGATGCGACCAACTATTCTATCATTGATGAGCCAGAAGGGAAAATAGAAGGGATCAAAAGAGAGATTTTGTGGAATAATTTGAAAAGCTTGGGACGTACAACCGATTATAACCATAGTCTTAACGTAAGATATAATTGGCCTATAAATAAAATTCCAGGTTTGGACTGGGTAGCCTTAGCTACTACTTATGGTACTACTTTTACATGGCAAACCGAAGCCTTGGCGACAATCAATAATCCAGAAATTGATTTGGGGAATACCATTCAAAACTCAAAAACTATCCAAATCAACCCTACCTTAAATATGACCTCGTTGTATAACAAGTTTGGTTTTGTAAGACGAAAACTAAATAATAGGGATACGACCTTCAAGTTTTCTAATTTCATGGTTGGCTTATTAACGAGTGTTAAAAATATCAACGTGGCCTTTACGCAAACTACTGGTACTTTCTTGCCAGGATATTTGCCTAAAACTAGATTTTTTGGAATTGACGATGTTACTGGAGCTCCAGGTCTTGGTTTTGTATTTGGTAGTCAACGAGACATTAGGTTAATGGCGGTTAATAACGGTTGGATTACAAGGGATGAAGAACAAATGCAATTATACGTAAATACGCTTCGTGAAGATTTCCAATTAACCAGTACCATAGAGCCGCTAAAAGATTTGAAAGTAACCTTAACGGCAAATAAAAACCGTACGTTAAATTACTCTACCAATTTTAAATACGATAACCAATCGGAAAGTTTTACGAACTTAAGCCCGAATACAACCGGTGATTATTCCATTTCTACGATTACTTTTGGCACTGCGTTTAGAGATAAAAGCGGTAGTACATTGTCTAGCGTGTTCACGGAATTCATGAATAACAGGTCGGTAATTTCACGACGCTTAGGTGCTTTAAACCCTAATTCTGGCGGCGTTCTTGGCGGTTATGCAGCTGGTTACGATAAAAGTTCGCAAGATGTAGTTGTGTTGGCATTTCTTGCCGCATATAAAGGTAAAGATGCCAATTCATCGAGTTTAAACAGTATGCCTAAAATACCTTTGCCCAACTGGCGTTTAACCTATTCTGGATTAACTAAATATCCGTTTATTGCAGATCGCTTTTCTGAATTGAGTGTAAGACATGGTTATCGTTCTATGTACAGCATTGGCGGATTTAATAGTTTGCTGAGATACGAAGAGAGAAACGGGGCGGCCTACAGTACAGATGTTAATGGCAATTTCTTGCCAATGTATCAATTTGGACAGGTAAGCATAGCCGAACAATTTGCGCCATTGGTTGGGATAGATACTCGTTTGAAAAACAACATGACCCTCAACTTCGAAATCAACAAAACCAGATTGCTGGGACTAAGTTTGGCAAATAGCCAACTGGCGCACCTTTCTGAGAATAACATCGTATTCGGTCTGGGTTATCGCACTACAAAATTTAGGTTCCCATTCGGTTTGTTTAAGCAAATGAAAATGGATAACAACATGGACTTTAAATTAGATGTATCGGTAAGAGATAATAAAACTGTGATTTATAGAGCTGATATTACTGAGGCAGAAGTTTCTTCGGGAGCTAAAAATATTACTTTACGTCCAAGCGTAGATTACGTGCTTAATCAACGTTTTAATGTGCGTTTGTTTTACGATTCGAATATCACAAAACCTTATACTTCACAGTCATTTAATACCTCGTTCAGCAACTTTGGATTTAGCCTAAGAGCAACATTGAATTAATGATAACATGGGCGAATTTTTTTTCGCCCATACAAAATTTCCCGCCCCAACAAAAATCATTAACTTTGGCAGTAGAATTCATTCAACAACAAATAAACTTAATCATATAAAAATGAACTTTCCATCAGAATTGAAGTACACAAAAGATCACGAATGGGTATCAGTATCGGGTAACGAAGCTACTATCGGTATCACTGATTTTGCACAGAGAGAGCTAGGAGATATTGTTTATATCGATATCAATACCGTAGGCTCTGAAGTAGCAGCAGAAGAAGTATTCGGTACAGTAGAAGCTGTAAAAACCGTTTCAGATCTTTTTATGCCAGTTGCTGGTACTGTAAGCGAATTTAATTCAGCTTTGAACGATAATCCAGAATTGGTAAACTCTGATCCTTACGGTGAAGGATGGATGGTTAAAGTTACCTTGGCTAACGCTAGTGATGTAGATGCATTATTGAGTGCAGACGATTATAAAGCTTTAATAGGCGCATAATATGGCCCAGTTCAAAGCACTAAAGTACCAACGCTGGGCCATATTATGGGCAGTAATTACTTTAGTGCTTTGTAATGTTGATTTATCCAGTGCTAGTAAAAGCAGTTCTGGATTTTTCTTTAGTGGCTTCGATAAATTAGCGCATCTAATTTTCTTCTATGTGCTTACTATTCTGTTATTCTACGGAAAAATTAAATATCAGCACAATTATAGTTTTCGCTCTCTTACGATCTTTAAGATCATCATGATTTCGGTAGTTGTTGGCGGTGGCATAGAATTGTTGCAATGGAAAGTTTTTACCTATCGTTCTGCAGAGTGGTGGGATTTCGCATGTGATATCATTGGGTGCCTAATGGGGGTATTTAGCTATGTACTTTTACATTTATCAAATTACAATGAAAACAAGGTTTAATCTATTATTGATTTTTTTTCTTTTTTTGGTGCTACAATCTTGCAGCATTTTTAAACCCAGCTGTAAATGCCCTAAAGTCTCTTATTACAGCCATAAAAGCAACTAATTAAGCTTCAAACATCAACCTTAATTTGTTGTCAATAAAACTTTGTAACGATAAAGTTAGTTGTATTTAAAATGTTACTGCACTTTTAATATTTCTCAACAAACCTTTCTGGCTTCGAGTAGTCTGATTAGGTAATTCAAAAAAATATTTTAAAACTTAGAATGAACAAACATTTACAAAGATTTTTATTGTTGGCCATGCTTTGCATAGCTAATGTTGTTGCTTTTGCACAGACACAGGGAACTGTGAGTGGGAAAGTGCTGAATCAGAAAGATAAACAACCTATAGATTACGCTTCTATTGCTATTAAAAAGCTAGCTGCAGATTCTAGCGTGGTAGGTGCTGCCTCTAGTAACGCCAATGGATCTTTTTCTGTTAATAATATTGCCCTAGGTAAGTACAGATTGTATGTAGCATACCTCGGTTTGAAAACGATCAATAGGGATTTCGAACTAACGGCCGCTAAACCAAGCATCAACTTTGGTGAACTTTTAATGGAAGATACTGGAGTTACGCTTAAAGGTGTAGAGATTAAGGGTGAAACACCTCCAGTTGTAGTTAAAAAAGATACCTTAGAAATTAATGCCTCTACTTTAAAAGTTAAAGAAAACTCAGTAGTAGAGGATCTTTTGAAGAAAGTGCCAGGCGTAGAGGTTTCTAAAGATGGAACAGTAACTACACAAGGAGAAACGATCAAAAGGGTAAGAGTAGATGGGAAAGATTTTATGGGTAATGACCCCCTATTAGCTACCAGAAATTTACCTGCTGATATGGTAGATAAAATTCAGATTATCGACGACATGTCTGAACAATCTAAATTCTCGGGAGTTGATGATGGTAACCGTGAGAAAATCTTAAACATCGTAACCAAAAATGGCGTTAAAAACAAAGGCTACATTGGAAATAGTACGGTAGGTTACGGTACCGATGAGCGTCATGACGTTAACATTAACCTTAACCGTTTTGATAATGCGCAAAGAATTTCCTTAATCGGTCAGTTTAACAACGTTAACAAACAGAATTTTGGTGGTGGTGTTGGCGGCGGCGGTGGTGGTCGTGGTCAGATGTTTGGAGGTGCAGGTGGTGGACAGCAACAGCAAGGTATTACCACAACAAGTGCTGCCGGTATTGATTTTGCAGATACTTACGATGACGGAACTCAGTTTAATGGAAGTTATTTCTTCAACAAAACATCTTTGTTTAATACCAGTACAACGAACTCTCAGAGTTTTATTGGAAATGATGTAGCAAGTAGTTTTGATAATACAGAAAGCACTACCAAACGGTTAAATCACCGTTTAAATTTCATGATTGACACCAAGTTGGATTCTGCTACATCAATTAGAATTCAGCCTAATATCTCTTACACTGATAATTCTGGAAATAGCTTAAAAAATTACGAGCAAAATACGGTAGCAGGAAAGGAAGTAGGTTCTCAGAGTTCTATTTCTGGCTCTACAGCGCCATCTATAAGTAACAATTTGTTGTTGAGAAGAAAGTTTTTGCGTAGAGGACGTACGTTATCATTAAATATTAACACTAATATCAACGATAGCGATGCCAATAACTTTAACAAGAATCCGTGGACATTAACTGCTCCGTCTGGGATTAAAACTGAAAATCTAGATCAATTAAATGACAACAAAGTAAGCTCATTTAGTAATACAGCTAGGTTGGTTTATACCGAGCCTTTATCTAAAACTTTAAGCTTAGAGTTGAACTATCAAAATGGTTACGCTAAGGACAATAGAGAGCGTTTTGTTTACGATTTCAATAATGTAACCCAACAATATGATATTGTAAATATTGATTATAGTAACGAATTCGAAAATACAACTTTAACCAATGCTTTAGGTTTTAGCTTTAATAAGAATGAGAAAAAGTACAATTGGAATGTTGGGCTTGCAGCACTTCATACTAATCGTGTAAATGATAATCTAACTACAGGTATTTCTCTTAAGCAAAACTTTATAAATATTACGCCGACGGCACAATTTAGGTATAACTTTAGCAATACCAAACGTTTAAACATTCGTTACGATGGTAGGACAAATCAACCTAGCATAGATCAAATTCAGCCAGTAAGAGACAATACAAATACTAGAAGTGTGCCATTGGGTAACCCTAATCTGAAGCCTTCTTTCTCAAATAACTTGAGAATTTTCTATAATAACTTTGATTTCGCAAGTTACCGTACGTTGTTTTTAGGGGCATTTATTACGCAAACTTTTAACGATTTTGGAAATACACAGCGAATAATTACAGATCAAACATCAGAAGATTTTGGAAAGATTGAAAATGGTTTCGTAAACGTAAAAGGAAATTATAGCGCAAATATTTTCGGTAATTTAGGTTTGCCAATTATTAAAGGTAACAAGTTAAACCTTCAAATAGACGGAGGATTGTCTGCTAGTCAAGGAACTAATATTACTGCTGGTCAAGAAAATGTGACTAAAAATATTGGACTAAGAAATGGTTATAAATTGGTGTCTAATTTGGATAAATTAGATCTAATCGCAGGTGTTTCAGGAAGATGGGATCATGGTACTTATACTATCGGCCAAACAACTAACTTCTATACTTTGTCGCCTAATATTGATATCAGCTACATGTTCCCTGGAAATATCCGTTTACAAACCGATGTTACTTATAATAGTTTAACAGGTAGAGGACCAGCTAATGCAGATTATACGCAGGTAAATGCATACATCAGTCGTCAGTTCTTTAAAAATAAAGGCACTTTTAAGCTATCGGTAAATGATTTGTTTAATGATAACACGGGTGTTATTCGTACTGCGAATGCAAACGAGATCGTAGACAGAAATTTCAATGTATTGAAACGTTACTTTATGTTCTCGTTCACTTATTCGTTAAGTAGCATTGCAGGTATGCAAATGCCAAACCAACAACAAGGTAGGGGACAAGGAAACTTCAGAATGGGTGGTCCTGGAAGAATGTAGACTTTAAATATTATAAAAAAAGAAAGGAAGCTGACATCAGCTTCCTTTCTTTTTATCTGGCAATATTCAATGCTTTCTTCGCGTGAATATTATCGGTGTGTATGAAATCTGGATTTTTCTCTACTACTGGTCTTAGTTCATCTCTAAAGTAAGGTGTCCATAATTGAACTTTTAATCCTGCTGCTTTCGCTTTTTGAACCTCTTCTGCTGTAGCCTTAATAGCTTCAACACTTACGCCATCATAATCCCTCGCTAATGCAATGCTGATGTGGTTTTCCATGCCTCCATCTCCAGTGTAAAAACGGATCATTTTTTTTGTTTCTTCGTACAGCTTAACCTGACTGAGAAAACGGGTGTTATCAAATTCTAAGAATATATTTTCTGTTCCATCCGGAGAAGTAAATAATTTAGAAAGGCTTTCCGCAAAGCGATCGTAATAAACAGATCTGCCTCCAGCTAGACTGAATACCCAAGCAGGAAAGGTAGGTTTCACATCTAGTGAGATATAAAAACTCCTTCCTTTGCTTTCCCAAAATTTTACCAGTTCAGAAAATCTATACATTCTATCTCTTTTACCCTCATAGCAAAGCATTACTTTTTCCAGTTCATTATCATGCATTGCTGGAATAAAACGACTTGGTTTTTCATCACAAGCATAGTCGTTAACATCTTGGTTGTGATACATCCAGATAGTGCCGTCTAAGCTCATCGCTACATCTGTTTCTACGCCATCTAAAGTTTCTATTGCTTGGGCAAATGAAGGTATAGTGTTCTCCATGTGAACCTTGTTGAAGTAATTTCCGCCGGCACCTTTGTGTCCCAAAAATTTAACATCGGTTACCAATTTTCCTTTTTTACAGGCTGCGGAACCTAAAAGTACAGTAGAAAGCAGAGAAGAGATCGCTAATTTTTTGATAATATTCATAAGTGTTTGTCTTACAGTTGCAAATGTATATAAAATTGCTTTTGTAGACAAGATGTTAAAATCGGTTTGTTGACTATCCTTTTACCTTATTGTTACACTCCCTTATTTGTATTTGATATAAATAAGGGCTAACTTGCGACAGTTTTAATGGGCATGAAAATCATTGTTTTCAGCCTTTAGATAAAAGATTTTTGTATGACACTTTCTGAATTAAATCCTGGTCAAAAAGGTACTATCGTTTCATTTACCGACCCAGAAATGGCGGTAAAATTGATGGAGATGGGATGCCTTCCTGGCGAAGTGGTAGAAGTAGAAAGATGTGCGCCGCTTGGAGATCCAATCGCTATTCGTGTAGCAGGATATCAACTTTGTTTACGTAAAACCGAAGCGGCGGTAATTATAATTCAATAGTATTTTGGCTGATTTAAAAGTAGCATTAGTTGGGAATCCGAATACCGGAAAATCTACCCTATTTAATCTCCTAACCGGATTAAATCAAAAAATTGGAAACTTTCCGGGTATTACCGTTGATAAAAAAACGGGATATAGTAAATTGCCAACAGGTAAAACTGCCGAAATTATTGACCTTCCAGGAACTTATAGTCTTTATCCTAAAAGTAAAGATGAAAGTATTGTTTTTCAGGTTTTAGCAGATAAAAGTAATTCCAGTCATCCAGATATGATTGTGTTGGTGGCTGACTCTACCAATTTGCGCCGTAATTTATTGTTGTTCTCGCAAGTTGCCGATTTAGGTATTCCGATGCTATTGGTGCTTAACATGGCCGATATGGCTAAAAAAGAAGGCATCAACATAGATACAGATAAATTGGCTGAGCGCTTAGGTGTGCAAGTGGTAAATATCTCCGCAAGAAAAGGAGAAGGATTAGCGGAGTTGAAGCAGGCCATTGCTCAAACTACTAGCATTGCCACCCAGACTAGCAGTATTACCACTAAAGATTTTGCTCCAGCAGCTGTTGAAGCCATTAAGCAAAAAATAGGAACAGATAACGATTATTATGCTTTGCAAGTGCTACATCAGCATGAACATTTAGCATTCTTTACCGAGAAAGAGCAAGAAGAAATTGAAGCTGTTGAAATAGGAAATGGTTTCGATACCGTAAAATTACAAGGCGAAGAAACGGTTGCCAGATATAAACATTTGAGCAAGGTTTTAACCGATGTAGTTACAGATACGGGAGCTGCAAAGAAATTCACTTTAACAGATAAATTAGATTCGATACTAACCCACAAAATTTGGGGCTTTATCATTTTTATTTTCATTCTATTTTTCATTTTCAACGCAATTTTTTCTTGGTCTTCTGTGCCAATGGATTTAATTGAAGGCTCGTTTGCAACTTTAACCGAATGGGGACATGAATACTTGCCAGCTGGCGTATTTACCGATTTATTGTTAGATGGTGTAGTTGCTGGTTTGGGAGGAATAGTGATTTTTATTCCGCAGATTGCTATTCTATTTGCATTAATTTCCATTTTGGAAGATACAGGCTACATGGCTCGTGTGACTTTCATGATGGATAAAATCATGCGTAAGTTTGGTTTAAGTGGTAAATCTGTGGTGCCAATGATTGGCGGTATTGCCTGTGCAGTGCCTTCTATCATGAGTGCCAGAAATATCGAAAGCTGGAAGGATCGTATCATCACTATTATGGTAACGCCTTTGGTAAGTTGCTCTGCCAGGTTGCCTGTTTATACTTTATTGATTTCGTTGGTAGTGCCCGATGAAAAGTTTTTAGGTATATTTAATCTTCAAGGTTTAACATTGATGGCGATGTATTTAATTAGCATTGTTGCTGCTGTGTTGGTCGCCTTAATTTTCAAATTCATCATCAAAGCAAAAGAGCGTTCCTATTTTATTATGGAATTGCCAGTATATCGTATGCCACGTTGGAAAAATGTAGTGTATACGATGTATGAAAAATCTAAAACCTTCGTGATTGAAGCTGGTAAGGTGATTATTGCCATTTCTATCATTTTATGGGTGATGTCTACTTATGGTCCGAGTTCTCGTTTTGAAGCAATTGATAAGAAATATGATACGATAGAGGCTACCTCTACTGATACAGTTCAGTTGGCTTCTTTGGAAAGAGATAGGTCGGCAGAGAAGTTAGAAAATTCTTATGCAGGTATTATTGGTAAAACTATAGAGCCTGCTATTAAACCGTTGGGGTACGATTGGAAAATTGGCATCGCGTTGATTACCTCTTTTGCTGCCCGTGAAGCTTTTGTGGGTACCATGGCTACCATTTATAGTGTAGAGGGCGTAGATGATGAAAATGGAGAATTGAGGTTAAGGGATAAAATTGCCGCAGCGAAAGATCCACAAACAGGTTTGCCAATATTTACCTTTGCCGCTGCTTTTTCTTTGATGCTATTTTATGCTTTTGCTATGCAATGTATGAGTACGGTTGCCATTGTTTACAGAGAAACGAAATCATGGAAATGGCCAGTAATACAATTGGTTTACATGACGGTAATGGCCTATGTTGCGGCGTTAATTGCTTATCAGTTGTTGAAGTAAGAAAACCAAAACCTGATTGGAGGTGATTTGCTACCGTAATTCGTCAATCTAAAATTGTAAATTTGGGTGATGTCTAAATCATTGGATAAGAAAGAAGTACTAGCGCAATATATGCCTCCACTGGCGGCCCCTATTATTGCTAAGTGGATAGATTATTTTCAATGTGAGTTTAAGATTTCGAAAAATAGGAGTACTAAACTTGGTGATTATCGACATCCATTTAAAGAAAAAGGGCACAAAATATCCGTTAACAACGATTTAAATCCTTATGCCTTTTTAGTAACTACAGTACATGAGTTTGCACATTTGCTAACTTGGAATGACCATAAAAATAAGGTGAAGCCTCACGGTAGCGAGTGGAAGAATAATTTCAAGCGTATGATGAAGCCTTTTTTCGATTTAGAGGTTTTTCCTCCTGATGTAAATCAAAGTATAGTAGCTTATTTAGATAATCCAGCCGCTTCTAGCTGTACCGATTTGCGTTTGGCAAGAGCGTTAAAAAAATACGACCAGCAGGAAGAAACCGTACACGTAGAGCAATTGCCATTAAATGCTATATTCACTTTAAAGGATGGAAGAAAATTTCAAAAAGGAGAGAGAATTAGAAAGCGTTATCGTTGCGCTTGTTTAGATAACGGAAAAATTTATCTATTTAATCCACTGGCCGAAGTTCATGCTGAGTGAGCTTCCTGTTTTTCAAACAGTTCTTCTTTTTCTTTTTGAGCTTTGATTAACCTAAGGGTAGTGGCATTATTTACGTATTGGTCGTACTCCATACACAGAATAAGATAGTGTAACTCAAAGCCGTAGAAAACCGCAATTAGTTTAGCCGTATCAAGTCGTAACATAGTTTTATCCTTTTCTAACTTGGCATAACTAGTTCGTTCCAAATTTAAAAAAGTAGCAATATTTTCCTGTGTAACCCCCTTTAATTTTCGAAGTTTCCTTAAGATTTTACCAACATTCATAAAAGCGTTTTTGTAGTAAATCAACTAAAGATACAACTTCATTAATAGAGAAAATGGGAAAAAAAGTCACATTTTCTCGTTAAGCGCTGTAAATGAATAATTTTGCAGCAACAATTAAGGTCCGTCATTTAAATAAACGCTCGTAGGCGCTCTCACGCTTAAACTTTAAAGCCCCATCATTTGATTAACGCTCTCTGTTTTCAAATTTTGTGGGCTTGATGGACCTTTTATCTTCCAAAAAAGATTTTATTCTTGCTTGTGCTTAAAAAGGTACTTAATAAGCTAACAACTTATTGATGGTTTCTTCCAATCTAGCCTTTGCTAAAAAATCATCTTCTAAGACTTTACTCATTGGAATGGCGGTGTCTAAACTCGCACATCGCATTACTGGAGCATCTAGGTATTCAAAGCAATTTTCGTTGATCCATGCAGAAATTTCGGAACCGAAACCTCCTGTTAAAGTATCTTCATGTAATATCAAAACCCTTCCTGTAGCTTTTACTGCTGCCTTCACTGTTTCTTTATCCCAAGGTTGAAGGCTTACCAAATCTATTAGTGTGGCAGAAATTTCTGGGTGTAATTTAAGGTAGTCTAAAGCCCAATGTACACCTAAACCATAGGTGATGATGGTGATTTGTTCGCCATGCATTAGTGTATTTGCTTTACCAATTTCTATGGTGTAAAATCCTTCGGGTACTAAACCTGTTAAGTTGCGATATAAATATTTATGCTCGAAATAGATTATTGGATTTGGATCTTCGATGGCAGATAACAATAAGCCTTTAGCATCATAAGGAAAAGCGGGATAAACTATTTTTAAGCCTGGAGTTTTAGTGAACCAAGCTTCATTGCTCTGCGAATGGAAAGGTCCTGCACCAGTTCCTGCACCTGTGGGCATTCGCACTACCACATCTGCTTTCTCGCCCCAACGATAATGTGTTTTGGCCAAATTATTCACGATTTGGTTGAAACCTACGCTCACAAAATCAGCAAATTGCATTTCTATTACTGATTTGTAGCCATTAATAGAAAGACCTAAACCAGCACCCACAATAGCGGATTCACAAATGGGCGTATTACGAACTATGGCTTTACCAAATTCCGCGACAAAACCATCTGTAATTTTAAAGGCACCACCATATTCTGCAATATCTTGTCCCATCAGTACCAAATTCTGATGGCGCTGCATAGCTACTCTTAAACCATCTGTGATGGCATCTAAATATCTTTTCTCACTAGAATCAGTAGTTGGAGCAATTGAAGCCTCGTCATAAGGATAATACATGTCATTCAATTCTTGCTCGGCGTTAGCTTGCGGTTCTGGTTCTAAAAATGCCGCTTCAATTTCACTGTCAATCTGTTTTTTGAAAGTAATCCTGATTCCAGAAATTAACTGCTCAGTTAAGATGTTTTCGTCTAATAGATAATCTTCGAAGTTTTTAACTGGATCTTTCTGCGACCATTCATCAAACAAATGTGAGAGAACATATTTTGTGCCCGAAGCTTCCTCATGACCACGCATTCTGAACGTTAAACATTCTACCAATATAGGTCTTGGATTTTGGCGGATATCTTCTGCAAGCTCATGTAATCTATCATAAACCTCTAAAATGTTGTTGCCATCTAATTGAACACCTTCTATACCGTATCCAATAGCTTTATCTACCAAATGCTTGCAATTAAATTGCTCATTGATAGGAGTGGAGAGGCCGTAACCGTTGTTCTCGATCAAGAAAATCACGGGTAGGTTCCAAACAGAGGCCACGTTGATTGCTTCGTGAAAATCACCTTCACTAGTAGCGCCTTCTCCAGTAAAAACTAAAGTTGCTTTTGGTTTTTCGGCAATGAGATCTGCTAAGGCAATTCCATCGGCTAAGGCCATTTGAGGCCCTAAATGGGAAATCATTCCAATGATTTTATATTCCTGCGTTCCAAAATGAAAAGACCTGTCTCTACCTTTGGTAAAACCTGTTAATTTGCCCTGCCATTGTGCCATTAGCTTTTTAAGTGGAATGTCTCGTGTAGTAAAAACGCCGAGATTCCGATGCATTGGTAAGATGTATTCATCGCTTTGCATTGCTAATGTGCTACCAACAGCAATAGCTTCTTGGCCAATTCCAGAAAACCATTTGCCAATTCGACCTTGTCGTAATAAAATCAGCATTTTTTCTTCCACCAGACGGGGGTAAAGTAAATGCTTATAAATCTCCAATAACTCTGAATCGCTTTTTTGCTTACGGTCGAACTGCATGGGCTTAATATTGGTTTACAGTAAAGATAGTAATTCTGTAATCAGTCGTTGAGAATCATTGGGCAGTTTTTACTTTGCCCCTTTAGACCTATTCAGGCTTAATCCTCCATCTATAATTTGAGTAGTGCCCGTGATATATTTGGCTTGAGGCGAACATAAGAAAATTGCCATGTAGGCTATCTCTATAGGAAGAGCTGCATATTGTAATGGTATGCGTTTTTCCTGTTCAGTACGATAATCTGAATCATTTATCGCTTTTTCGTTCATAGGAGTTAGAATCATTCCTGGGGCGATGCAGTTTACGGTAATGTTTTTTTCAGCAACTTCTAGGGCAAGAGCTTTGCTTAATCC